>ENA-OPBO01000386-OPBO01000386.1-human-gut-metagenome-genome-assembly--contig:-NODE-386-length-38646-cov-4.594050_pt1 | contig 38646 bp, 36 predicted proteins | sample MGYA00241071_ERZ501458 | MGnify/ENA primary metagenome ERZ501458 (study PRJEB25962, sample SAMEA2042509) | human gut metagenome | biome: human gut; feature: human-associated habitat; material: faeces... | reverse complement strand
CTTTCCCTACATTTATCCCTTCATATAGTTGTTGAGCAATGCTCATAGTCATTGAACTTGAAAAGCCTAATTTTCTTCCTGCCTCTTGTTGTAATGTACTTGTTGTAAAAGGCGGTTGAGGTTTTCTTTCTTTCTTTGTCTTTTTAACATCTTCTACAACAAAATTGTCCTTATCAGTTTTTTCTACAACTTTCAAAGCCTCTTGTTCATTTTTAATTTCTTTTTTTACTATCTTATTATTTACATATTCTCCATAATAAAGAGATTTGAATTCAATATTTTGAACATCATGTATTCCTTCAATTTTCCAAAATTCTTCAGGAATAAAGTTGTCAATTTCTTCTTGACGCTCACAAATAATTTTTAATGTTGCAGACTGAACACGTCCGGCAGAAAGTCCACTCTTTATTTTTTTCCAAAGAATTGGAGAAAGTTTATAGCCCACAAGTCTGTCTAAAACTCTTCTGGCTTGTTGTGAATTTACTAAATTCATATCTATTTTTCTTGAATTTTTAATTGATTCTTTGATACTATTCTTAGTAATTTCGTGAAATTCTATTCTATTGTTGCTGTTTATATCAAGTCCTAAAAGATAAGCAATATGCCAAGAAATCGCCTCTCCCTCTCTATCGGGGTCGGTTGCAAGATAAATATTTTTTGAATTTTTATAAAGCTCTTTTAATTCTTTAATCTTGCTTGCCTTTCCTCTAACATTTATATATTCAGGCTGAAAATTATTTTCTATGTCTATTCCCAATTTACTTTTAGGTAAATCTCTGATATGTCCAACACTTGCTACAACTTTATAATTACTTCCAAGCATTTTACTAACAGTTTTAGCCTTTGTTGGAGATTCTACTATAACTAAATTTTTATACAAAACTAACTCCTTACACAACTTTACTCATTGCAATATGTTCTATTCCAAATTCAACAAAAACATCATCATTATCCTTAGAATAACCTAACATTTCATAAAATGTCATCGCATGATATTGTGCTGAAAATTTTATAGTCTTTTTTTCATCATTATTTTTAGAATTTTTTACAGTTTCTTCCATATTTATAAATAAAAATTTACCAACACCTTTTCCTCTGCAAGACTTTTTAACACAAGCTCTTCCGAAACGAACGACATTTTTATTAAAGTCCATAATTCTTGCAGTCGCTAAAATCTCTCCATCTTCAAAAACTCCAACATGTAGAGTGTTATTTAAACTATCTTTTTCGTCAACTTCATATTCAAGAGGAACTTTTTGCTCGTCAACAAAAACCTCTTCTCTTAAAGCAAAAGCAAGTTTTAATTCTTCTTTTGTTTTTAAAATTCTAAATTCCATAAAAATCACTCCATAACAATGTTATTTCTAATAAACTTCTTATATACTATAAAATTTACATAATTTTGTCAATATATTTTAAAATTTTTCCATTTTGAGCATAGTCGATTGTTTTTAAAATCATAGATTTGGACATTCTTTGCGTCAGACCTACTTTTATTCGCATGCGAATAAAAGTAGGTCTAGAAAAAATGTGCCAAATTTTGGCACATTAATATTAGTCTTCTATTATATAGCTACTCACAATTTCTCCATAATAAGCAGTATGGTAATCTTTGTTTGCACCATAAAATTCTCCTGATACATTTTCAGGATAATTTTTTTCTTTTATTTCTATCGGAATAGCATTTTCATCTTGTTTTTGTTTATAAACAACTTTACATTCTAAAGTTAAAGGTAATTCTTTAATCGCCGGAACATTTACAACACTCGGCTCAACTAAAGTTAAATTTAAGTCTTTAATTTTATCCATATCTCTGCCTGATTTAGTTCCACAAACTCCAATAATATGTTTATCAAAATCTTTTAGAAAAATATTTACAGTAAATTCTCCATTTTCATCAAGCAATTTTTTAGTAAAACGACTCTCTCTTACAAATGTTGTAAAAATAGGTCTATTCCATTCAATTCCCAAAGTTCCCCAAGAAATTGACATTGTATTAACTTTTTCTCCTGACTTTGTTGTAATTAAAACCCCTTTTTCAACTGCGAACATTATTTCTTTTGCATAATCAAAAACATTAATTTCTCTTTTCATAATTTTCTCCTAAATTGCTATTGGAATATTTTTTATTTGTTCTCCACATTTATAATTTTCTATGATTACATCGTCTGAAGTGAAATCATAAAAACTTTTTACATCAGGATTTAAAGTAACCTTTGGTGCCGGAAATTTTTCTCTTGTGATAAGTTCTTTTACGATAGGAATATGTCTATCATAAATATGAGCATCGGCAATAACATGAACAAGCTCTCCAACTTCTAAATTACATTCTCTAGCAAGCATATGAATTAGAATCGCATATTGACAAACATTCCAATTATTTGCAGCCAAAATGTCTTGACTTCTTTGATTTAAAATTCCATTTAATTTTTTACCTGTAACATTAAAAGTCATACTATATGCACAAGGATAAAGATTCATCTCAGACAAATCTTCGTGAACATAGATATTTGTAATTATTCTTCTACTATATGGATTATTTTTCAAATCATAAATAACTCTGTCAACTTGGTCGAACATACCCTCTTTATATTTATGCTTTACGCCAAGCTGATAGCCGTACGCCTTTCCAATACTTCCGTTTTCATCAGCCCATTCGTCCCAAACATGACTCTTTAAATCCTTTATATTATTAGATTTTTTTTGCCATATCCAAAGCATTTCATCAGTACATAATTTTATGGCTGTCTTTCTAAGTGTAAGTGCCGGAAATTCCTCTGCTAAATTATATCTATTAACAACTCCAAATTTTTTTATAGTGTATGCTTTAGTTCCGTCCTCCCAAACCGGACGAACTTTCTCTCCCTTTGTGTCAACACCGTTTTCAAGTATGTCTTTACACATTGAAATAAATATATCATCTGCTCTGCTCATATTATTTATTCTCCTAAAAATTTATTATTATTATAAGAATACCATTTATGATGAATTTTTGCAATCGTAAAGAAAAATATTTTTCACCTATCCCCTAAAAAATGCTTGATTTATGTTTTGTTATATGATATAATACCTAAAGTGATTAATATACAATATTTAAGCGAGGTGAATACAATGAAAAAAGGAATACATCCAGAATATAATAAAGTAGTTTTTATGGATACAACAAGTGGATACAAATTCATCTGTGGTTCAACAAAAACTTCTAAAGAAACAATAGAAATGGAAGACGGTAACACATATCCATTAATTAAAATTGAAATCAGTTCTGACTCACACCCATTCTACACAGGTCGTCAAAGATTTGTTGAAAAAGGTGGTAGAATCGAAAAATTCAAAAAAAGATACAATATGGACTAGCAAAAAGCAGAGCAATCTGCTTTTTTTTTGCAACAAAAAAAGTGGTCAAAACCACTTTTTTAATACAATTTAATTACAAACCCTTTTGAACATCAAGTACTAATAATGCTTTCAATAACTAACAACCACCTTTTAATTTTTTACTTCTAATATAAAGTTTTGGGAATTTGTCGTGTTGATTAAAATATCCCATAAGTTCAAAAAATTGAAATGCTCTTTTTTGTTCATCAACAGACATATTAGTTTTTTCCTTTATGAATTTTTTTGCCTTTTGTGAATGAACAAAATAACCCTCTTTGTTTATGTCCTTAACGACTATATCGTATAAATCATAATACTCTTGTTTCATTTATTCTCCCCTTTTGCTGACTGTATTTCGTACCAAGTTTTGTACTTTCCGTTTAATGCTATGAGTTCATCATGGCTACCGGTTTCTAAAACTTTTCCGTTTTCTATCATAACTATGATATCACAATCTTTTATTGTTGACAATCTATGCGCAATGATTATTGTACTTCTACCTTTTTTCAAAACGTCAATTCCATAGTTAATTATTTTTTCCGTTTCAGTATCAATATTGGCAGTTGCCTCGTCTAAGATTAAAACTTTTGGATTCCTAACAATCGCTCTTGCAAAGCAAATTATTTGTTTTTCTCCAAGTGAAAGGTCGGAGCCATTTATTGCAAGTTCAAAATTTAAATTGTTTCCTCTTTTTTCTAAAAGATTTTTTCCTCCAACTTTTATGATTGCATTTAATACTTCACTTTCGATTATTTTTTCGTCTTTAAGTGTGATATTGTCTTTAATACTTCCTGTAAAGATATAAGGGTCTTGAAGAACAACAGCCATTTGTTTCCTATAAGACGCTTTGCTTAAATCTTTTATATTTTGTCCGTCAAGCAAAACTTCTCCTTTTTGATTTTCATAAAATCCTAAAATCAAATTCATTATAGTTGATTTTCCACTTCCCGTTGCTCCAACAAAGGCGATAGATTTTCCTTTTTCAAGTTTGAAATTTACATCTTTTAAAACCGGTACATTTTCTTTATATTCAAAACCAACATTTTTAAATTCAATATTTCCTTCAAGGTTGATTTCTCTATCTGTCGTCTTTTCTTCTTCAATTTCAAAAATTTTAATAATTCTATCACAAGAAACCAAGGCAGTTTTATATCTATTGATTTGTCCTAAGAAATTCATAAAAAGTCTTAAAATTCTTCTGTTGTATTCAATTAATATATACAAGATACCAACACTAAGCGATAATCCTCTTACTTTTAATATCGTAAATACTAAAATAATTATTGCATTTGTAAGAATAATTACAAAGTCAATTAAATTCCATGAGAATAATGCATTAAGTATGGTTCTTTTAATATAATTTTTTTCAACCTCTTTATTCTCTTTTTCAAAAGAATCTATCATCAACTTTTCATTACCATAAACTTGAATTACAGGTAATGATTTTATTGTTTCATTGTAAATTGAACTTGTTATTCCCTCATGTTTTCTTATTGTTTTAGTAACTACTGTAAGTTTTTGTCCATAATACTTTGTAACAAGATACATCATAGGTAAGTAAATTAAAACGATTAAAAACAAATATGGACTAATGTAAAACATAACAGTAAGCATCATAACTAAATTTAAAACAAATGCTAAAAGCTCATTTAAAAGTGTTTGATACAATTCCTTTATTGTATTTGTATCCGTTGTAAATCTCGAAACTAAATCTCCCGCATAGGAGCTGTCAAAATATTGCATTTTAAAATTTTGCATACGTCTAACCAAGTTAAATTGAATTTTATATGCAATATTACAAGCTAATTTGTTAAAAGAAAATCTAATTACAATAAGCATTCCTGCAACAAGTAAATTCAATCCCAAATATAAAAGTCCCTTTTGTAATATGAATGAATTAAAATTCTCCATATTAACTAAATCAGCGTCTATTACTGAAGAAATTATCGTAGGTAAATATACATCCAAAAAAACTCTACCAATTGTTCCTATTGAACCAATAAAAAATAGTAATTTTTCTTGTAAAAGATAAGAAGTTAAAAATTTTATTTTACTATGCTTCATTTTCTTCCTCCTTATCTAAACTTTGATACTCAAATTGCTCCTTGTACCAAGAATCTCTTGAAATAAGTTCTTCATGAGTACCTCTGTCAATTATCTTTCCGTTATCCAAAACTAAAATCAAGTCAGAATGTTCAACTGCTGAAATTCTATGAGAAATGATTATATTAGTCTTGTCTTTTCGATTTTCTTTAAGTGAGTTTACAATTTTACTTTCAGTATTTGCATCAATCGCAGAGAATGAATCATCTAAAATCAAAATTTCAGGATTTCTATACAAAGCTCTGGCTAAAGAAATTCTTTGCTTTTGTCCACCGGAAAGCCCAAGTCCTCGTTCTCCAACAACTGTATCTAAGCCTTTTTCTAAATTTTGTATATCTTTGTAGAAGTCTGCTTTTTTTATAACATTTATAATTTTTTCGTCATCTTCTAAAGGACTTCCAAATAAAATATTTTCTCTAACAGTCTTAGAAAGTAAAATATTTTCTTGACTTACATATCCAAATTTATTTCTAACAGAGTTAATATCGTAATCTTCATAAGGAATATCATTTATAAAAATTTTATTTTTATCAAAATTATAAAATCTTAAAATTTGCTTAACTAATGTACTTTTACCACTTCCACTTTTACCAACAATTCCTAGAGTCTTTCCTCTTTCAAGTTTAAAACTAATATCCTCTAGAGAACTTTCATTTGTAGCCGGATAGTTAAAATTAAAGTTTTTAAATTCCAAAGTAGAAAAATCTTCTAATATTCTATTTCCGTTTTCAATTTCAGTTTTATCATCAAGTAAAAGATTTATTCTATTTACAGAAACTAAAGCTCTTTTGTAAGTATTTATACAATCTCCAAGTCCCCAAAACGACCAAGCTAAGAAATCGCATAATCCAAAAAATGCAACTAATTTTCCAATAGATATATCCCCGCTTCTAATTAAAAATGCTCCATAAAACAATCCGATAACCATAGAAACTGTCCTAATTAAAGAGTTTAAAATAAAAGAATAAGCCCAAAGTTGTGATTCCATATAAGCTAAATCAAAATAATATTTAATTATTTTAGAAATATTTTTTTGTCTAACTTCTTCATTTACATAACTCTTTATAAGTTTTATACCTTCAATTATTTCTAAAATTTCTTGACTTGATTTACCAAAAGTCTTATTCATTTCTTCATTAACTTTCCCGACTTTTTTACTCAACATATTAGTTATTAATATGGTAAAAGCAAAAGGAATCATAATTGCAATAGTAAGTTTCCAAGAAATAAAAAATATTAAGTAAAAAGAACATATTGTTGGCATAACAATAGAATCACTCATCATCAAAATTCCAAATGTAAAATAATCATAGATAAACCTTGTTTCATTATCTGCAAGCCCAATTACATCTCCAGCGGTATTTTTTTGAAAAAAATCCGGAGATTTTCTCAAAATTTTTCTAAAAATTATATCCTTATAATACATTTTAAGTTTTGCTCCAGAACCATATGATACATAGGAGAAAACCATAAAACTAAAAAAGTTTATAATTCCCAAAATGATGGCAAATATAGCCTTCTTATATATTATACCAGGACTAAAGTTCGCATCTTTTAACAAATCAACTATATCCCCAATTAAAACTACCAAATAAATTAAAATAAAACTACTTAAAATATTAAAAATACTACCGAACAAAAATCTGGTTTTAGCCTTTTTAAAACCATCACGAACAGCTTTATATATCCCCATAAAATCACCTCTTTTCTTTAAAAAAAGCTCTTCAAAAAGAAGAGCATAATTTAAAATATTTATTTGTTTTTCTTAGTAAATGTTGCAACTGAACCTCTTTCAACTATTCTTGAAGGAAGAATTGTAACATCTTTAAGTTTTTCTTCATTTCTAAGTTCCTTAATCAACTTTCTCATAGAAATTGCACCCATATCATAGTATGGCTCTTCTATTGTTGTAAGCGCCGGTCTGTAAATTGATGCGATTAAGTCATCACCGAAACCTGCAACTGAAATGTCTTGTGGAACTTTAAGACCGTTATCGTAACAATAACTGATGAAACCAATAGCTAGTGAATCTTCACTTGCAAATACAACAGTTGAATTATTTTCCTTGATAAGTTTGAAAATTTCTTCTCCCATATCATAACCTGTTTGAACTGTTATATCCTTTGCATTGATAAGTGCTGACTTAACTTTTCTTGTCGCAACACCTTCATTGAAACCTGCAAGTTTTTCTCTACCGATTCTACTTGTAACATCTTCACTGATGAAAACGATGCTCTCATGACCTTCATCTACAAGATAGTTTGTCATCTTGTTACAAGTTGATTTGTAATCTATACTAACTGTATGTTCATCTGTATATTCGTAAAATTTATCAAGTCTTACAAAAGGAATATTTTTGCTCTTTAATTTAAACAAAGTTTCAGGATTAATCTTTTCACTTATCATAATTATCCCTTCAACTTGTTTAGTGCACATAAATTCGATAATCTTATGCTCTGCCTCAATATCTCCGTATGTGCTTGAAAGCAAAATATCGTAATTATACATTCTTCCAATTTCTTCAATTCCTCTAACGATTTGTGCCATATAAGAAATACCGATATCCTTTACAATAACACCAATCATATTTGATTTTCTCATTACAAGACTTCTCGCCAATTCATTAGGCTTAAAATCCAATTTTTTTATAGCATCTAAAACTTTTCTTCTTGATTCAGGGCTGACCGGTTTAGATTCATTCATTACTCTTGAAACAGTTGAAATGGAAACCCCTGCTAACTTAGCTACGTCCTTTATAGTAGGTACTGACATATTATCACTCCTTTAAATTAAAATTAAATCGTTTACAAAACTCAACATAATTATATCACAGTTTTTAATAAAATAAAACAGTTAAGGAAAATAAATTCACAAAATTTTCCTAAAAATACATAATTTTCTAATAATAAAAAATTTTTCAAAATTAAATTTTCACAAAAAAAAAAACTGTAAAATGATTTTCATTTTACAGTAAAATTTTTATTTTTTAATTTTTATATATAAGCTATAAAAAACAGTAGAAATAATCAATGCAACAAAACATATTCCAATTTCTATTCCCACATAATTAATTATAGCCTTATTAACAGGTAAAAATCCACCTGTCAAATCAGAAAACACGGGATAATTAAAAGCATTTTTCCATTTCCAAAGATAAGAAAAAACTAAACTTAACCCAAACTGACTTATTATCAATATAATATTAATAAAAAAAGAAATCATAGCCTTTCCAATTATAAAACTCGTCTTTTTTATAGGAAGTGTAAATAAAAACCCCTTATGATAATAAAAATCCAAATAAGTTGTTATAAAGAAGTAAGATAGAGCCATCAAAAAAATTACAGCTAGAATATACTTTATATTATTATATTCAAGCAAAACACCGTCTAAAGGAGCTTGTTCATATTGAAAAGTTCCATTTGCTTTTATTACTTGTGATAACCTTTCTTTTTCGTGATTAGCATAACTTTTTGACATAGAAAAATTTATTTCATTTTCTTTGATTTCAATGATTTTTTCGTACATCAAAATTGCACTTTCCATATAGCCTCTATCGTCTCCGCTGTGCTTTAGTTTTAAAGTCTTTTCTGATATTTCAAGAGATTTTTTTAACAAATCCATTTTATCTTTATCCCCAGAATATATACTAGGAGACTTTCCGTCACCCGGATATAAAATTGATGCTATTTCTTCTTTTATCATGAGTAATTCATGTTTTTTATCTGTATCAACTTGTTGATAATTTAAATAATTTTTATAAAATAGAGAAGCTAATAAAACTAATATAACTCCTAAAATTACTACAAATATTCTACTTCTAATAAATTTTTTACATTCTAATATCAAAGTATTCATAACATTCACCTACTGAGCAAACAGTCTTTGATACATCTGTTCAGAAGCATTTATATGCTCTCTTATTTTAATTAATTTTATGCCTTTATCCTGTATTGCCTTAATTGCATCGTCAAAAGAATTCTTTTTAAATTGACAAATAATCATATCTTTTTCAATTTCAGCACTTACTACAAATGGAGATAAAATTTCTAAAGATTGATCATTGGAAGTAGTATCAATTGCATAGATTAAAAATTCATCTTCTACAATTTTTTTGACAATTTTTTTATCTTTTAAGAATAGAAGATTATCAGTTAATTGGCTAATTTCTCCTAAAAAATGTGTAGATAAAATTACTAGAGTTCCTCTTTCTGATATTTCCTTTAACATAACTCTAAGCTCTATTTGACTGCTAGGATCAAGTCCGTTAAAAGGTTCGTCAAGCAGTAAAACTTCAGGATTATTAATAAGAGCAATAGCCAAAAGTAATCTCTGTTTCATTCCCAAAGAATATGTCTTTACAGCTCTTTTATAAAATTTTTCAATCTTTGTTAAACTTACAATTTCTTTTATTCTAGTCTTTGGCAATTTTTGTATATTTGCAACAAATTTCAAATGATCAAGTCCTGTTAAATTCGGAAATAAAATACTTGCATCCTGTAAATATGACAATTTTTTAAAAATAGCATTATCCCTATTATCTATGCCATTTACAGTAATCTGTCCGGATTGATAGCTATTCAAATTTGTAATACAATCCAAAAGAGTGGTTTTTCCAGTTCCATTAGGTGCAACCAAAGCCCAAACCTCTGCATTTTCAAGTTCTAAAGATAAATCATTTAAAACTACATTCTCTCCATATCTTTTAGTAAGATTTTTTATACACAAACTAGGCATATCCATTCCTCCTTCTATCTTGAATAAAAGCTATACAAATCAATAAAATTGTTAAAATACAAATTCCAATTGCTAAAATTTTACAAGATTTATCAAAACTGTAAGTGATTGTTTTAAATAAAAAATTTATACTACCGTCTGCAATTTTCCCAACTCTCCAGTATGAAAACGGATTATACCATTTATTAAACATCTGTAATGTTGCTATAACTCCAAAGGATAAAATAATGGATTTTATACTTGATTTTACAAAAGTTGAAATTGTACTTGTAACAAGGAAAATAAATAGTCCATAGAGCAAGAACAAAATCAAACTTTTTGTTAAAACATCAGATATTGGAACAATCTTATATCCAAAACTCATAAGTGAATAATAATCATTTTTTACAATATAAGTTGTAATCGGATATTTAAAAGATGACGAACCGCTTATTAAAAATTCTATTCCAAAAAATATTGCAGGTATCAATAGTCCAAGCATAATTGTTAAAATTCCACCCGTTAAAAGTCCCGACGATACAATCCTAAATTTACTTGCCCCAGATGTTTTTAAAAATCTAATTGTTTTATTTTGACTCTCCTCCAGTTTTGAAAATAAAATACCAAAAGTTACTACAATTATAGAAGTATAGATTAATACTAAATTATTTGAAAAAAAATCCCATAATCTATGTGAAGTTCCGATTAATGTTTTTTTACTATAATAGTCAAGAAGTTTACTTTCTTCTGAAGTTTTAGGTTGATCAAATTCTGTTCTCTGTATATTCAAAGGATGAGCTGAAGGAATATTATTTTCCTTTAAATACTTCAATATTTCGTATGTTATCTCTACTGTCAACCGATCTACAGTATAACTTACTCCATTTTTTACCAATCCTTTTGAAATAAAATTTCCGTTGGGATCTAAAAAACGTTTTAACTCATCTTCATATAACGCCTTCCAATTTTCCGTTTTAATGTCTTGGATTATTTCTTCATAACCCTTTATAATTTTAGTTTTTCTTTTTTTTATATTATTTAATTCTGTTTTTTCTTTATCTGAAATATTATCATTCTCTAAATCTTTATCAACATCATTAATATCCTGTTTAAATATATCTATAACTCTTTCTCTGCTAAAAATTTGTTCTTCCTTATTTTTATTATTTTCAATTTTTGAAATAGAAGATATAACAGTTCCAAAAATTATAATTATAATAAGAAATAGAATATTTTTCTTCTGTTTTATAAAATATTTAAAAAACAAATTACACATAACTACCTCCAAAGCAAAACTCAACAAAAAACATTTTATATAAAACACATTTTTAAAAATCAATTTATCTATTTACTTTCTCTTCTAGGTAAATCGTTACTACGAGAATATCATAATTGTTATTTTTTGTCAAATATAATAACTAGTATTTTTCATCTTATATTGATATAAAATAAAATTATATTATATAGCAAGATAATTTGAGGTTTTATAATTGAAATTTTAAAATATCGTATTTATTATTTAAGGAGCTTTTTATTATGAAAAAATTTTTATTAAATTATTTTCATATCAAATATTCTATATTGTATAAAAAAACTCATCTAAAAATGTTAGACGAGTTTTTATTGTGAAACAACAAGGTTCCTGGGCACCCACTCGATGCGACGCATCGTGGAAGGGTGGGGTTTTTATTTAATTATTTTAAAAAAATTATACTAAAGTTTACAAACACATTCTAAAAATATTTTCTACATCTTCAGGTGTTAATTCTTTAAAGCCTTTTATACTTTCTTTTCCTTTACAAGCCTTTTTAGCCATAATAGAAAAATTTTTATCATCAATATTTATATCTTTTAATGTGCTTTGTAATTTTAAGTCATTAAATAAAAATTCTGAAAGTTTTTCAATGGCTTTTTCTGCAATTTCTCTATCAGAAAGATTTTTATCTATGTCAAAAACATTAACTCCAAATTGAACATATTTATATATATTTTCATCATTTAAACAATATTTCATCCAACGTGGAGTTAAGATTGCAAGTCCATGTCCATGAGTTATATCATAAAAAGCTGAAAGTTCATGTTCCATTGGGTGGCAACTCCAAGCAGTTGATTTACTTCCATTTACAAAACCATTTATTGCCCATGAAGATGCCCACATTAAATTAGCACGAGCCTCATAGTTTGTAGGGTCTTCCATTGCTATCGGAGCATATTTTATAACCGTTTTCATAAGACCTTCCATAACACAATCAAGCATAAATAAATCATTTTCTGTTGTAAAATAAACTTCTAGGATGTGACTTAAAATATCTGCTGACCCACAAGCGGTTTGATACTCACTTACACTGTATGTATTTGTAGGGTCAAGAAATGAAACTTTTGGTACCATACACATTGAACCATTACTTAATTTCTCATTTGTTTTAAGGTTTGAAATAACTCCATCATTATCCATTTCAGATCCTGTTGCTGAAAGTGTTAGTATAGTTAAAAGTGGCAATGCATCTTCTATTTTTGCTCTTTTTTCTAAATCAAGAAAATCCCATGGGTCAAAATCAACTTTTGCTCCGGCACAAATAAATTTTGAGGCATCAATAGTTGATCCTCCACCAACAGCAAGAACCACGTCAATATTTTCTTCCTTACATATTCTAGCACCCTCTCTAACAGATTCTATTCTAGGATTAGGTTCTATACCTGAAAGTTCAAAAACTTCAAGTCCTGCATCTCTTATTTCTTTTATAACTTCATCATAAAGTCCAATCTTTTTAATGGAACCTCCTCCATAAGTTAATAAAACTTTTTTTCCATATTTTGACAATTCTCTTCCAAGGTTGGAAAGTTGTCCTTCTCCAAAATATACCTTAACAGGAATATCGTAAATAAATGGTTTCATAAAAATCCTCCTTTAAATTTATTTTTTAATACTTCTAAATTGATTTCACATTTTCTCTATATCTAGTTAAAGAATACCCTTATTTTAAAATAAGAAAACAAAAAAAGAGAGAATTATTTAAAACAATTCTCTCTGATTTTTATTGTGTAGCAACCTTATTTTACTATTTTATTAAATATTTGCTTTGTAGCATAATGTGAAATTAACAAAATGATTAAAGAAAAGTCAAAAGGAATTTTTACTACAACTTTTATTAAAAAGCATAGAGTAAAAGCTACTAAATCTAAAATCATAAATTGTTTTTCACTTGTATATTTTTTTATTATACTGTATTTTACTTTTAAATTTCTAATTAAAATAACGATAGCAACTACTCCAACTAATGCATCTATACTAAAGTTTACTAAAAATTTACTATTTATAACAGCCCATAAAAAATATATAAACAAAGTTCCCATCATAATTATGGTTAATCCTGTCAAAGAAATTTTTGACTTATCTTCAGCTATTTCTTTTGGTGTAATTCTTCTTGACATTATTCAAAAATCACTCCGTCTGCACAGTCAATTTTAATATTGCTTGAGAAGAATTCTTTTAATGCAGTAACCATATATCCTGTATCTTTGATACCACAAGTTTCAAAACTTGAGTGCATTCCAAGTTGTGCAACCCCTATATCTAAAGCATGTAAACTAACTTGAATATTTGATAAGTTTCCAAGAGTTGACCCACCAACTTTATCAGATCTGTTTGCAAAGAATTGTGTAGGAACTTCAACCTTTTTACAAATTTCTAAGAATATTGCTCTACTGAAAGCATCAGTTGTATATTTTTGATTTGCAGCCTCTTTTATAACAATACCTTTGTTCATAAAAGTTCTATTTGTTGGGTCATAAAGCTCAGCATGGTTTGGATGAACTGCATGAGCGTTATCACAGCTAACTAAGAAAGATTTTGCTACTGCTTGATGATATTCATCAGTTCCAAATCCAAGAGAAGCATTAATTCTCTTTAAAGCATCTTTCATAAATGTTGACATTGCACCTTGTTTTGTATTTGAACCAACTTCTTCGTTGTCAAATACAGCACAAACATTTATAGCCTTTGGATTTTTAGCATCTAAAAATGCTTTCATTGAAGTGAATGCACATTGTAAATCATCAAGTTTAGGTGTTGAAACAAATTCATCTTTATATCCCCAGATGCATTGTCTTTGACGATTTACTAAGAATAAATCTTTTGAAATAACATCTGTAACATCAACTCCAAGTTCATCTGCAACCATTTTGTCAAAGTCACCTTTCTTTAATTCTCCAGCAGAAAATAAAGGTAATAAATCAATTTGCTTATTATAAGCATAGCCATTGTTTATTTCTCTGTTTAAATGAATTGCAACATTTGGAATCATTAAAATATCTTTATCTATATAGAATAATTTATTTACAATTTTTCCTTTTTCTCTAACCAAAACTCTACCAGCTAGACTTAAAGGTCTGTCAAACCAAGTTGAATCAATCATTCCGCCGTAACCTTCAACATTTAATTTTAAATGTTCGCCCGGTGCGTCCATTTCAGGAACTGCTTTAACTTTATATGTTGGAGAATCACTATGAGCAGCTGTGATTTGGAAGTGATAGTCGCTAAGTTCTTCACCAACTTGGAAAGCTAAAATGCTTGAATTATTTCTTGTAGTATAGTAGTTTCCACCTTTTTTGATTTCCCATTTTGCATTTTCAGGTAAAAATGTGTAACCTGCTTTATCAAAATATTTTTTCATCGTATCAACAGTATGGAACATACTTTTACTTGAATCAATAAAAGTTAATAATTCTTTTGTAATTTCAATATTATTCATATTAATACCTCCTATGACTTTAAATTTACCCTAATTATTAAATTTAAAATCATTAAATATATTTCAAAGAAAATAAAGGAACCAAAGTTCCTTTATTTCTTTATAATCTAAATTTTATTATCTAAATTTATTTATTGTCTTCTCTTTTTCTAAGAATTGGTAAGATTAAACCTAAAGCAACTAAAACTGCTGGAGTTATAATCTTTAATACCATTTCAAAGCTGTCTTTTGAGTACATTCCAAGTAAACAACAAGCTAATGTTACTAAGAAACACCAAGCACCGAAGAATAATCCAACGCCTCTACTCTTAACAAATCTGTAATGTCTGTCAAGTTCTTCTTTACCATATCTAAGAGCAATGTATGCAACGAATACCCACATATATCTCATTGGCATTACTACACCGTTAAGACGAGTAAGTTGTCTAAGAACTGTAGTAGCACCAGGAACGAAAGATTGAGCTAAGATGATTGCTCCACCTAAAACTGCAACTAATACGATACCATTTACATAAGCACCTTTGTCGTTCTTCTTTAACAATTTTGTTGGGATGTATTGACTTGCATTAGGGTCTTCTAATAACATTCTTAAAGGAGCATCAATACTGATTAATAATGTTGAGAATTGTCCAACAGTATTAGCTGCTGAGTAAATGATTAATAATAAATCACCAACACCATAATATGCGCCTAATTTTTGGAATGCCCAGTAAGCACCATTTGCTGCATAAGAGTCAAATGCTTCTTTACTTGCATTGATTTCATTAATATCGAACATAAGTCCCATAGCAACTGTACCAAAGATAGCACTGATAACAACCATTAAAGTTGCAAACATCATTGCTCTAGGGAATTCTTTTGCAGAATCTCCTTCAATTTTATTTACATAAGGTGAAATCTTTTCGATACCACCAACAGCAAATACTAAGATAGATAAACTACTTAAATAGTTCAAGTCAACCTTAGGGAATAAGTTATTCCATGCGAAGTTTAATTTTAAATATCCACCATTTGGATTGATAACAGGTGCAGCATACATCATAAGAATAAATAAAATACCTAAAACAAACATACTTGAACCAGCAAGAGTTGCTAATTTCTTAATAGGGCTTAAACCTCTAGTTGCTAAATAACAGAATAATAATAAAACACCAAATGTTGCTAATTGAACATAAATAGTAGGAATACTATCATACGCTTTTGCATCTCTAAAAATCATAAAGCTTAAAGCTTTAAGACCACCTGAACCTTTACCAGCAATATAAGTAATATGTACTGCCCAATAAGTCCAACCTGCATAATAAGCTAATTTAGAGTTAGTAGTTTCTTGAATCCAAGAAGTTACCCCACCACCTAAATCTTTAAATACTGAACCAAGTTCACCAACCATAAGTGCATACGGAATAAAATACAATGCAAACATTAGTAACCAAGAAAAAATTACTTGAGTACCATGAAAGTAAATATATCCGTTTAAAACATTTCCAAAACCCCAAAGTGTTGAGAAACACATAAATACAAGGGCCTGCCATTTGATTTTCTTTTCGGAACTTTCCATTTTGTCCTCCTAAAATATAAATTTTGTGCTAAAATTTTAGCTGTCTTTAGTATACCAAAATTAAAGTCTCTTGTCAAAGGTGTTTGAAATAGAATAACGTTTTATTTTTGTTATAATATTTTTATTACTTTAATAAATTGTTCATTTAAATTAAAATATGCTAAATCAAATATTTATCACTTATTTTAATTCAATTTAAAAGGCATCTTTCGATGCCTTTTTGTTTTTTCTTTGCTTTACTTCGCTTTCATTTCTGTCCACGCATTTTGTAATATTTCGTTTGATTCTCCTAAATCTTTTAAGATAAAGCCTTTTTCAAATACTTCTTTTGCAGGGAATACTATATCACTATTTTTTAATTCGTCTTTCATAAGCTCTCTTGCACCCTCGATTGGTGAGCCGTATTTTACAACATTACAATTTCTTGCAGAGATTTCAGGTCTTGACATAAAGTCGATGAACTTTTGAGCAAGTTCTTTATTTTCTGAAACTTTAGGCATTACCCAGTTATCAAAGATGAAAATTGCTCCTTCTTTTGGAAATACAAATTCTACATTTTTATTTTCATCTTTTGCAAGTAATGCTTCTCCACCCCAAATACAAGTAAGTTTTGATTCTCCTGAAATTAGGTTATCTTTAGCTTGGTCATCTCCTACATAGCTTTTTATGATTTTCTTTTGAGCTATTAAAGAATCTCTTGCTTTTAAAATATCTTCTTTTTTTGTTGAGTTAGGGTCAATACCTTCTTTAATCATAGCGATTGCCATTGTAAATCTACTTCCGTCTAGCATTACAACTTCGCCTTTATTTTTTTCACTCCAAAGGTCAGCCCAGCTTTCAACTTTTTCTTGCTTTGATTTATCATAAGCAATTCCGATATTTCCGATTGTATAAGGAACTGAATATTCAAAAGTAGGGTCAAAAACTAATTTTCTATATTCCGGTTTAACTTTCTCCATATTTGGAATTTTATTCTTATCAAGTTTTTCCAACATTCCCTCTTTAATCATAGTGTCAACCATATAATCACTTGCTACAATTACGTCATACTTTTCAGCACCTGATTTTAATTTTGTGTAATATTCTTCGTTTTCTTCAAAGAATGTGTAATTTACTTTACAATTATATTCTTTTTCAAATTCCTTAATTGTTTCAGGCTCAATGAAAAGGTCGGTATTTGTTACATTTAAAACTTTCTTTTCAGAACTTTGTTCTACTTTTTCGCCTTTCTTTTCTTCTTTTTTCTCAGTTTTTCCACAACCTGCAAAAGTCATTGCTGTTGATGAAACTAATAGTAATGCTAATAATTTTTTAAATATTTTCATTTTTTACTCCTTTATTTTTAAATATATATGTTATTGTTGAAATTAAAATTATACTTGCAAACAATAAAGTTGACAATGCGTTTATTTTTGGACTTATTCCCCTTTTTGTCATTGAATAAATTTTAACGGAAAGCGTCATTACTCCATTTCCTGAAGTAAAGTAACTAACCGTAAAATCGTCTAAAGATAAAGTTATGCAAATCAATGCACTTGCAATTAAATTCGGAACTAATTGTGGCAAAACAACTCTTCTAAACACTTGAAAAGGTCTTGCCCCTAAGTCCATACCTGCATCATATAGTCTTTTATCAAAGGTCAAAAGTTTAGGCAAAATAGCAAAAACCACAAAAGGAACATTAAAGATTATATGTGATAAAATTATTGTGATATATCCAAAATCAAAATTAAAAAATACATACAAAATTATCATTCCAATGGCAATTACAATATCCGGCAATATAAGTGGTATATAGCTTACATTTGTAAAAAAACTTCTAAGTTTCGGACTAAGTGCCTTGTAAATCGACCAAGCACCAAGAGTTCCTATTAAAAGCGCAAAAATCGTTGCAATTCCGGTTATGATAAGAGTTTGGTAAAAAACTTTCATAATGGATTCATCTTTAAAAAGCTCTGCATACCATTTTAAACTAAAGCCAGTAAAAGACTTGTTATATCTTGATTCATTAAAAGAAAAAATCATCATGAATATTATTGGCATATATAAAAATACATAACAAAAATAGAGATAAATTTTTTCTAACACTTTTTTTACCATATCCTAAACCCTTCTGAAATTTCATTTTCTGATTGTTTTACAAGTTTTTTGAAAATAAAAAGACTTGCAAAAATTATACAAATCATAATTATAGAAATGCTTGAGCCCGTTTCCCAATTTCTCGCTTGTAAAAATTCCCTTTGAATTAAATTTCCTACTAGCATATTTTGACTACCACCAAGCAAATCGGAAATTATAAAAGTCGTAACTGAAGGCATAAAGACCATAATGCAACCTGAAATTACTCCCTTAAAGCTAAGTGGCAAAAGAATTCTAAAAAACAAATCTTTACCTCTCGCCCCTAAATCTTTTGCACATTCGATATATTCCTTATCAATATTAATAAGTGCAGTATAGATTGGAAGTACCATAAAAGGTAAAAAATTATAAATCATTCCTATAATAATCGCAAAATTATTGTTTAAAAACTTTATCGGTTGACTAATAATACCAATATTTATAAGCATTTGATTTATTATCCCCTGTTCTCTAAAAATACTCATCCAAGAGTATGTTCTAAGCAAAAAGTTAGTCCACAAAGGCATAATAAAAAATAATACAAAAATATTTCTTCGCTTTTCTCCCTCTATTCTACTAAGGAAAAGTCCTGCCGGAAATCCAAAAAGAAAACATAAAAAAGTTGAAATCAAAGATAATTTTAAAGAAACAAAAATAATTTTTACATAAGTCGGTGTAAAAAATTTTTTGTAATTATCCAAAGTGAAAACAAAATTTTTATCCTTAACCTTAAAAGAATAATAAATGATAAAAAACAAAGGTATCACCGTAAAAAGAACCGTCCATATCAAATATGGCATAGCTCTAATTTTATATGAATGTTTTTTTAACATAAATCCTCCAAAAATAATTATCAATTAAGATTATATCACAATTTAACTATTCTAATCAAATTAATGATTTTACAAGTTTATTAACTTTTTCTCTATATTCTTCATCTCCAAGTGAATAAAAATGACTTGCTATTAAAACATAGAAATACACAAAAGCATCTCCCCACTTTTACGGTTGTTTCATAATTTATCCTATTTGATAATATAAATTATTTATATTTTATCATCAAAAAAGATATTAGACAAGTTTTATCTTGTAAAGTTTAAATATTTGTAATATAATTAATGTAAGAAAAATTAAAGGAGTTTTTAAAATGAAATTAGTTTTAATAAGACATGGAGAAAGCGAATGGAATAAATTAAATTTATTCACAGGTTGGACTGATGTAGGTCTTTCAGACAAAGGCGTTATCGAGGCAAACGAGGCCGGATTTGCATTAAAAGACAACGAATTTGACTTTGATGTATGCTACTGTTCATACCTAAAAAGAGCTATAAATACTTTAAATATCGTCTTAGAAAGAATGGATAGACAATGGTTACCAGTTATCAAAACTTGGAAATTAAATGAAAGACATTATGGTGCTTTGCAAGGATTAAATAAAGCAGAAACTGCTGAAAAATACGGAGAAGAACAAGTAAAACTTTGGAGAAGGTCTTTTGATGTACCACCGCCAGCACTTGAAGAAAATGATAAAAGATGTCCTCATAACCAAGAGGCTTATAGAAATGTTGAAAAGAGCGAATTACCTTATAATGAAAGTTTAAAAAATACTATCGAAAGAGTTATTCCTTATTTCAATGAAGTTATTAAAAAAGATATGTTAGACGGAAAAAGAGTTTTAATCACTGCTCATGGAAACTCATTAAGAGCATTAGTTAAATATTTAGACAACCTAACAGATGAAGAAATAATTTCTGTAAATATTCCAACAGGCGTTCCTTTAGTTTATGAATTTGATGACAATTTCAAAGTTACAAATAAATATTACTTAGGAAATCAAGATGCAATAAATGCAAAAATAAATTCAGTTGCAAACCAAGCAAAGAAAAAATAATTTATAACCAAAAGGGTGATACAAACGTATCACCTAAGAGCACGACAAAGCATTAGTTTTGTCTGTGCTTTTTTATGTATTTTTGTTTCTAGTTAAAAATTATCTGAGAATTTATTAAAATCTTAAATTTTATATAAATTTCTCTGAAATTTTAAAAATTAGGTCTCTTTCTACCTAATTTACTCATCATATTTGCTAATTTTTTCATATTTAGACACGCAAAAGTTAGGAGAGCTTTTATTTACATTTTTGCTTTTTCTTTCTCATTTGCACTTGATTTACTCTATTTTCATCATTCTTATGTAGCATTTTCAACATCTCCTTTTATATTATTATACTACCTTTCAAATCTTTTCTCCACTAAAAAAGCACCAATGATTTCTCATTGACACCTTCTTCTGCACTCTGAGCTCATCAAAACGATGAGCTTTTCCTTTTCAAAAATTAAATTTATTTTTTATCTTCTACCGGAGCATATAAATTTACATAAATAAATTCATTCTTATCTTCTTCATCAACTATTGTCTTTTTATCCTTAATTACTAATTTATATGGAAAATTATCAGCAGTCAAATACTTCTTACCATCTTTTTCAATAATTTTAGGATTATTAAATTCTTGAGGCAATGACTTTTTATATGCTTCTTCTTTTATATCTTCAGGATTTGTATTTGGATTAATTACTCCTGCCCCACTAAAAAGTAATTTAGCTTTTTTAGAAAATCCCTCTTTTTGTTCAAGAACTAAAATTTGTCCTCCTTTAAATCCATTAAATATTTTTCCATCTAGTTCCTTCACTTCCTTGCTCATTGATGTACAAGCAGTTAAAAGTAAAATTCCAAATATAACTAACAATTTTCTAAATCTAAACTTTTTCATAACATACCTCCTGTAAATATTTTCTCTTTCAATAATATAAACGAATTGAATGATACTTTTGTTACACATAAAAAATATTTTTTTAATTCTTTATTTATGATATAATGTAGATAAGAAGTAAAGTTTTTTATAGGAGGTGGTATATTTTGATATTAAAAAATATATTTTCTTCAAAAAATGAAGATTTACTTGAATATTTATATGAAGAATATAAACAAATTATGTATTATATTGCTTTAAAGATTTTAAAAAATCCGGCAGATGCTGAAGATGCCGTTTCTGATGCATTTTTAAAAGTAATACACCATTTAAATAAAATTGATAAAGACAATTCTAAAAAAACTAAGGCATTTTTAATGTTAATTGTAAAAAGTGTAGCGATAGATATGTATAGAAGAAAATCAAAAACAAATACTATTCCTATCGATAATATAGACCATAATTTAACTACATATTCAGTTGTAGAAAACTTTGAAGAAATTGACGAATTTAAAAATGCTATGAATAAATTATCTTTTGATTATTCAAATATTTTAATTTTAAAATATCATTATGGGTTTGATGATAAAGAAATTTCTAAAATTTTAAATATTTCAAAGAACAATGTAAGACAAAGAATCTCAAGAGCTAAAAAGAAATTAAAAAATATTTTAGAGAAAGAAGGTGAAGATGATGAATAAAAGATTTGATAAATATTTATATGATAATATGGAAAAAATAGAAAATAATATCTTAGAAAGCACTCCTGATAATAAAGAATTAGAACACAATTTTTCAGAAAAATTCTATGATAATAAAAAATATATAATAAAAAAAATAAAACTAAATAGATATAAAAAAATAGTAAAATATTCAGCATCGTTCACTTTCCTACTTTTAGCAATATTTTTTATATCAACTTCCATAATATCAAAAAATAAAAATGAAATTTTCGAAGAAAATTTAATAGCAAATAATGTAGAAATTTCCAAATACAAAAATAAAACTTTTTACACAAAAGATATAAAAAAAGTAGGAAAAATAATTCCGAAAATTAATTATAAAACATATAGTACAAAAATTGATGATACAAATATTAATATAATTCCAAGTGAAAACAGGTATGAAGCCTATTGGATATATAACGACAAAGTGTATTATGTTTTAGACTCAAATAAAGATGAATTAATAAACACAACAAAAAAAATAATAGAAAAAACAAAAAGTTAAAAGCCAACTAAGTTTAGTTGGCTTCAGAGTGCAGACAAAGGTGTCAATGAGAAATCATTGGCGCTTTTTTAGTGGAGAAAAGAGTTGAAAGGTAGTATAATAATATAAAAGGAGATGTTGAAAATGCTACATAAGAATGATGAAAATAGAGTAAATCAAGTGCAAATGAGAAAGAAAAAGCAAAAATGTAAATAAAAGCTCTCCTAACTTTTGCGTGTCTAAATATGAAAAAATTAGCAAATATGATGAGTAAATTAGGTAGAAAGAGACCTAATTTTTTAAATTTCAGAGAAATTTATATAAAATTTAAGATTTTAATAAATTCTTAAGTGATTTTTAACTAAAAACAAAAATACATAAAAAAGCACAGACAAAATAATGCTTTGTCTGCGCTCTGAGGTGATACAAACGCATCACCCTTTCTTTATTTTTATTGTTTTTCCATTACTATACCAAGCATAAGTAGATTTTTATTCTTTATCTTTTAATTCATCATACAAATTCTTAATTGCTTTTCTAATAACTTCTGACTTCGGTTCGTCAATTTTTTCAGATATATAATAAAGCATTCCAACATCTTCGTCATGTAAAGTTATTCTCGTATTTAATACCTTTGGAACATCAATATTATCTCCGCTGTTCTTTTCAAAAAATGCAATGACAACAAAAACAATTAATGAAGGAATTAAATATCCAAAACTTAAAGAACTAAGAGGTAGTAATTTTATAAAACCCAAACCTCCAAAAGTATCATTCAATACAGTGATAAATCCGATGATTATAGCAAGTATTGCTGAATATTTTATCGCATTATTACAAGGGAATTTATTTCTAAATACACTTGTTAAAATCAATATAATAATTGGTGGATATAATGTAAATAAAAGTGGAATTGCCAATTTTATTATCGCATCTACACCCAAACATGAGAAAATAAAACTTGCAAAACAAACTATCATAAGCCAAATTTTATAAGGAATTTTCGGTATTAATTCTGAAAAATATTCTGCAACTCCTCCTGTAAGAGCAACTGAAGTAGTTAAACAAGCTAAAATTACTATTACAGAAAGCATCAAAACACCGGAACGACCAAATAATAATCCTGTAAAGCTAAGTAAAATATCTGTACCATTTTCTGCATTTGCAACATTAAGTCTTGAACTTGCTCCTAAGTAACAAAGTCCACAATAAACTATACTTAAACAGATGAAAGCTATAATTGAAGAAGATAAAATTACTTTCTTTTCTCTATCTTTCTTTATATTATAAAAAATCAAAGCATTTACAATAACAGCATTAAAAAGTCCTGCACCAAGTCCATCTAAAGTTTGAAAACCATTTATAAATGATTCATACATTACTTTTTGTAAATTTTGTCCAGCTTGAATTTCTCCAACCGGAGATATAATTCCTGTTATAACCATAATAATTAAAAATGCTAATAATGTAGGAGTTAAATATCTACCAATAAAATCAACAATTTTTTCAGATTTTATACAAATAAAATATGTAGCAATAAAAAATACGGCAGTTGTTATAACCAAACTTTTAAATCCAAAATTTGCAACGCCTAAATTATATGTAATTGCTCCAGTTCTTGGAATTGCAACTAGAGGTCCTATACATAAAGATATACAAACCAAAACAATAGTTCCTAAATACTTTCCTAAAGGTTTAACGAATTCTGTAATACCACCACAACTAAATACGCAATAAAGCGATACCATTGCTAAAAGTCCATCTGCAGCCATATACAAAATAAAAGCTATTGGCCAGTAAGAGCCTGAAGAATAACCCAAAAATGTTGGAAATATTAAGTTCCCGGCACCAAAAAACATTGCAAACAAACTAAAGCCTATTACAAATATTATTCTTAATTCTTTTTTCATACTTCCCCCTTGATAATAACGATTTCTTTAGATATATTAACATAAAAATTCAAAACTTGCAAGGCTTATCGACTTGAAAAATCATCTTTATATTCTCTATTTTATTTCACGATTTGAAGTATATAAAACTGAAAATAAATAAAGTTTATTGTATAATTATTCATTGTGAGAATTATATAATTTATCAAGATAAAATATTTGCATAAAAAAAGGGAACTTAAAGTTCCCTTTTAGAAATTATCACTTAAATTATCCTAAAATCTTAGTAACAACTCCTGAACCTACTGTTCTTCCGCCTTCTCTGATGGCAAATCTTAAACCTTCATCAATAGCGATTGGAGTGATTAATTCGATTATGAATTTAGCGTTATCTCCTGGCATAACCATTTCAACGCCTTCTTCTAATTGGATATTACCAGTTACGTCAGTTGTTCTGAAGTAGAATTGTGGTCTGTATCCTGAGAAGAATGGAGTATGTCTTCCACCTTCTTCTTTAGTTAATACGTAAACTTCTGATTCGAATTTAGTATGTGGGTTAATTGTTCCTGGTTTAGCAAGAACTTGTCCTCTTTGGATTTCGTTTCTTTGAACACCTCTTAAAAGAAGTCCAATGTTATCTCCGGCAGCAGCTTCGTCTAACATTTTCTTGAACATTTCAACACCAGTTACTACAACTGTTCTTCTTTCTTCAGTTAAACCTACTAATTCAACGTTATCTTGAATTTTTACTTTACCTTTTTCTACTCTACCTGTAGCAACAGTTCCTCTACCTGTGATTGAGAATACGTCTTCTACTGGCATTAAGAATGGATTGTCGATATCTCTAACTGGTTCAGGAATGAATGCGTCAACTTCTTCCATTAATTTAACGATTTTGTCTCCCCATTCTCCATCTGGTTCTTCAAGAGCTTTTAAAGCTGAACCAACTACGATTGGAGTGTTATCTCCATCATATTCATATTCATTTAATAATTCTCTAACTTCCATTTCAACAAGTTCGATTAATTCTGGGTCATCAACTTGGTCTTCTTTGTTTAAGAAAACAGCGATTTTTGGAACACCTACTTGTCTTGCTAATAAGATATGTTCTCTTGTTTGAGGCATTGGGCCATCAGCAGCACTTACTACTAAGATAGCTCCGTCCATTTGAGCAGCACCTGTAATCATGTTCTTTACATAGTCGGCGTGTCCTGGGCAGTCAACGTGTGCATAGTGTCTGTTTGCTGTTTCATATTCAACGTGAGAAGTTGAAATTGTGATTCCTCTTTCTCTTTCTTCTGGAGCTTTATCGATGTTTGCATAATCAACGAATTCACCAGTACCAAATCTTTTATTTAATACTAAAGTGATAGCTGCAGTTAAAGTAGTTTTACCATGGTCAACGTGACCGATAGTTCCGATATTAACGTGTGGTTTAGTTCTTTCAAATTTTTGCTTAGCCATTTTACTAAAATCCTCCTAATCTATTTTTTTGCTCTCTCGCCAATTACTTTTTCAGAAATTGCTTGAGGCACTTTTTCATAATGATCGAATTGCATTGAATATGTTGCACGACCTTGAGTATTACTTCTTAAGTCAGTTGCATATCCAAACATTTCTGCTAAAGGTATGAATGCATCAAGTACATGAACACCATTCTTAGGATTCATTCCTTGGATTCTACCTCTTCTTGATGAAACATCACCCATAACATCTCCTAAATATTCATCCGGAGTTGTTATTTCAACTTTCATCATTGGTTCTAATAAAACCGGAGCTGCTTTTCTAACAGCTTCTCTAAATGCCATTGAACCTGCAATCTTAAATGCCATTTCAGATGAGTCAACTTCATGGTATGAACCATCGTATAAAGTAACTTTAACATCTAAAACAGGGTATCCGGCAAGTACACCTGCTTGAGTTGCTTCTTCAATACCTTTTTGAACTGGTCCGATATATTCTTTTGGAATAGAACCACCAACGATATTATTTACAAACTCAAATCCTTTACCAGGTTCTTGAGGTTCAATTTTAATTTTACAGTGTCCGTATTGTCCACTACCACCAGATTGTCTTACATACTTTCCTTCAGCATCAGATTCTTTAGAAATAGATTCTCTGTAAGAAACTTGTGGATTTCCTATATTAGCTTCTACTTTGAATTCTCTTAAAAGTCTATCAACGATGATTTCTAAGTGTAATTCACCCATACCTGAGATAATTGTTTGACCAGTTTCTTCATCAGTATAAGTTCTGAAAGTAGGGTCTTCTTCAGCTAATTTGTGTAAAGCTATACTCATTTTTTCTTGAGATGCTTTTGTCTTTGGTTCGATAGCAACAGAAATAACCGGTTCTGGGAATTCCATTTTTTCTAAGATTACATGGCTATTCATATCACAAAGAGTATCCCCTGTTGTAGTGTCTTTAAGACCAACTGCAGCAGCAATGTCCCCAGCTGATACACTATCAACTTCTTCTCTCTTATTAGCATGCATCATAAGAATTCTACCAATTCTTTCTTTTTTACCTTTTGTTGAGTTATATACATAAGAACCAGCTTCTAAAGTTCCTGAATAAACTCTGAAATATGCAAGCTTTCCAACAAATGGGTCAGCTACGATTTTAAATGCTAACGCTGAGAAAGGTTCTTCATCTGAAGCATGTCTTTCTGTTTCTTCTTCATTGTCATCAACACCCTTAATAGAAGGAATGTCTAATGGAGATGGCATATAAGCCACGATAGCATTTAATAAAGGTTGTACCCCTTTGTTTTTATAAGCTGAACCACAAAGTACTGGGTTTATTGATAGATTAATAGTAGCTCTTCTGATAGCTTCTCTTAATTCAGATGGTGAAATAGCTTCTCCTTCTAAATATTTTTCCATAATAAACTCATCTGTTTCAGCTAAGGCTTCTAATAAGTTTTGACGATATTCTTCAGCTTTATCTTTGTAAGCATCTGGAATATCAGTTTCTTCTATATCTGTACCTAAGTCGTTTTTATAAATAATAGCGTGCATTGAAATTAAGTCAATAACTCCAACGAATTCTGATTCAGCTCCAATAGGAATTTGAACAGGAACCGGATTAGCTTTTAACTTATCCTTAATAGTTTCGATAGAGTCATAATAGTTAGCTCCAGTCGCATCCATTTTATTTATAAAGCAAATACGTGGTACGCCATATTTATCTGCTTGTCTCCAAACAGTTTCTGATTGTGGTTCTACACCGCTCTTTGCATCAAAAAGTGCAACTGAGCCGTCAAGAACTCTTAAAGATCTTTCAACTTCTACTGTAAAGTCAACGTGTCCCGGAGTGTCAATGATGTTAATTCTTGTATCATTCCATACACAAGTTGTAGCAGCTGAACAAATAGTGATACCTCTTTCTTTTTCTTGCTCCATCCAGTCCATTTGTGCAGCACCTTCGTGAGTATCACCTATTTTGTGGATCTTTCCTGTATAATAAAGCATTCTTTCAGTTACTGTTGTTTTACCAGCATCGATATGCGCCATTATACCAATATTTCTTGTATTTTCAAGTGAATATTGTCTTGCCACAATAGCATTTCCCCTTTCCTTTTAAATAAAATCCTATATTAGAATCCGTAATGTGCAAAAGCCTTGTTAGCTTCAGCCATCTTATGAGTATCTTCTCTCTTCTTAACACTTGATCCAGTATTGTTAACTGCATCTAAGATTTCTTTTGCAAGTCTTTCTTTCATAGTTTTTTCTCCTCTATTTCTAGAGTAAGTTACTAACCATCTTAAACCTAAAGTTTGTCTTCTTTCAGGTCTAACTTGAATAGGCACTTGGTATGTCGCCCCACCTATACGTCTTGCTTTAATTTCTAAAACAGGCATGATATTTTCTAAAGCTTTTCTGAAAACTTCAGTTGGTTCTTCGCCAGTTTTTTCTTTTACGATTTCAAATGCACCGTAAACTATTGCTTGAGCAGTTCCTTTTTTACCATCAAGCATAATGTTGTTTATAAGTTTAGTAACAACCACATCTCCGTAAATTGGATCCGGCATTACTTCTCTCTTTGGAACATGTCCTTTTCTTGGCACCTTTCTTCCCTCCTTACTATATTAGTAGTATCACTGGTACTCAGCGATTGATTTTGCTGACAAGCACACAAATGTATGTATTATAAAGTTAAATTCTTTAATTAATAAAACATTTCTGCCACATCAGTTTAATTATTTAGGTCTTTTAGCTCCGTATTTAGATCTTCCTTGCTTTCTGTTAGCTACACCTGCAGTATCTAATGTACCTCTGATAATGTGGTATCTAACCCCTGGAAGGTCCTTTACTCTTCCACCTCTAATAAGCACAACGCTATGTTCTTGTAGGTTATGACCTATACCTGGAATATAAGCTGCAACTTCCATTCCGTTTGTTAATCTAACTCTGGCAACCTTACGTAACGCTGAGTTAGGTTTTTTAGGAGTTACAGTTCTTACAGCTGTACATACACCTCTTTTTTGTGGTGATTCACTAGCAGTACTTCTCTTTTTAAGAGTATTAAAATTGAAACTTAATGCTGGTGCTTTTGATTTAGTTACAGCTTTTTGTCTTCCTTGTTTAATTAACTGGTTAATAGTTGGCATTTCTTCACCTCCTCAATATTTTTCTTTAAAAATGCACATAACTATACATTATTAAATGTACCTAATTATTTTAACATTACTTTTATTAAAAGTCAACTATTTTTCAAAGTTTTTAAGTATTTTTTTCTGGAGCATTTTCAGAAATTTTACCCGCAAAAATTATTGAACCGACATCGGATAAAATCGGTTTAAAAAGTTTAATAATTTGTGAAAAGCTAAGTTCATTTTCATTTTTTGTAAACTCTCTTGTTAACTTTATAAATCTTTTAAAAAAGCCTTTTGGCGAAGCTGGATATTCTTCTCCAAAAACTTCCTTTCCATTTTCCATAACAACTAATGACATTCTATAATACATAAAATTACTATCTTCATCTTCCATATTAGTATTATAGTATTCAAAAAGTTTTTCAAAATTTTTCATAATATCACTTTGTTCGGTTTTTTCATTCAATGTTAATATGCCATTTTCCTTTTTAAACATTGAATAAGGAGAGTGAAAACCACCAAATCTATGTAATAACTTAGACTGTCTATCATCTTCATTTCCAACATTTGTAGTAGATTTTATAAAAATCTTATTAGAAATAGAAAATAATATAATATTTACATAATCAAGTTCATTACATATATTAAATATTTTATGTCTGTTATTTGTAATTTCTTTATTATATTTTTTTATAAAATTATTATTAAAACCCTGTCCATCAAAAGAGTAAATCATTTCAAGTTTAGACATATCACCTCTTAAAACTCCAATATATTGGGCTTTATTTCCTCCCTTAGAATGACCGGAAACATAAATTTTTTTAAAATCGGGGAATTTCTTAACCATTTCGTCAAAATAACTCAAAGCTCTTCTCTGTTGTTTTGTATCTGTTATATTATATGTCCCTTCTACATTGTCCTTCCACTCATAATCTCCGGCTGTGCCTTTATAAACTATAATTAAATTATCTTCAAACAAAAAAGTTACATTTACAACTCTCTCGCTTCCTGAAAAATTTGCAAAATAAGAGTTCTCAACATCTACAATTTTTATTTTCCTATAAATTTCCTTATTGTATTCTATCGTATTAACGATATTTGAAAATTCCTCCTCATTAATTTCTCCAGGATACATTCCTAAAGAATTTTTTTGAGTTTTTATATAATCTGAAATTTCATAAATACTTTTACCAACAAACTTTTCTTTTACATCATCTTTTTCAAATCCATGTATATAAATTATACAATTTAAAATTAACAAAATGTCTATATCCATCATATTGCCTCCTAAAACTTAAAAATATAATGTTCCTTACCAGCACCGAGTTCAAAATGGCACTTAATTATTCCTAAGTCAACCTTTGTATAAAATCCAATTTTTGAAACTATTTCCACCTTATTATCTTTTAAAGTAATTTTATATCTTTGTTGATTCAATGCTGTAGGTGCAAGCAGTGCAAATCTTACTCCTTTTAAAAACCAATCAGGCATTTCTACATCGCTAATTGCAACTTTAGAAATACTCTTAAGTTTTCTCACCTTTCCATTCGTCTCTCCATATCCAACAGCTATGACACATACAAGTTTTTCATCTTCTTTTATGTCATATTTAGTATTTTTCTTGCTATATGTTCCTCCGACCCAGCAAGTATTAAGCCCTAAAGACTGAGCTTTTATAACTAATTTTTCTCCGAAATATCCAATCTTTTCTTCTAAATTATCACATTTTTTACCAATCATTACTATATAGTTTCTAACATTTTTAAAATTACCATAATTAGCTAAAATACTTTTCCCGAATGCGTAAGGCTCATTGGTTACAAATTGAATATTCAAATTTGCAATCTTATTATACTCCTCAATATCTCTATTTAATTCGTCAACAAGCTCTTTATCTATTTCTTTTTTCGTATATTTCCTTACAGAATGTCTTTGTTCTAAAAATTTTTGAATATCCATATTATTACACCCTTTCTTGATATAATAAAAGGGCGAAAACGCCCTTAAAATATTATTGTAAACTAACAAAATTCTGATTGATATCTTTATTTATTTTTATTCTCTAAAAAACTTCTCATATCATTAAGCTCTGAAAATCCTGCTAAAAACATAGTTTTTTTACTCAATTTTTCTTTAAATTCATCTTTTGAAACAAAAATAATTTTTTTACACAAACAATTATTTTCTAAATACTTTGCCAATTTTTCTTTTACAAGTTCAAAAGCATTTCCTGTTATAAAAATCGTATCAACCAGAGAATTTTCTACAAAATTTTTAAAATCAACTTCAGCAATCCAATTCAAATCTGTTCCGTCAGCAGGAGTATTTCCCAAAGCCAAAACTAAATCGAATTTTTCGGTTTCTTTTGCATATTCCGTAAGAGAAAGCTCCAAACCTACCTTGTTTTTAACTAAATTTAACTTCGTAGATTTACCCAAAAACTTAAAGTTCTCCATTCTACCATTTCCAACGTCAAGACTTATAACGTTTGAAATTTTTTCTTCAGGATTTTCACATTTTACAATTCCATCTCTAATTAAAGTCATAAACAGAGAAAAAGAGGCAACATAATTATATCTATTATAAATAATGTCAAATTTCTCCCTATTTTTTATTTCAAATTTAAAAGTTTTTTCTTTCGACAAAACTTCACAATGTTTTCCATCTTCACATTCCCTTAATGTATAACTCTTTAAATCAACAAAATCTTCGTCATCTTTAGTTTTAAAAAATCCAACAGAACTATAATTCAAGTATTTAAAAATTAAATTGTCTTTTTCTACTTCCCTTTCTTCTCCTTGAACACCAAAGTATATTACCTCATTTTTTATTCCGTCAGTTATAATTCTAAGTGTAGGGTCCTCAAAGTTTACAATTAATTTTGCATCTGTTTTTTCTAAATTTTCTCTCAAAGTTTTTGCCAAAATTTCTTTTGAACCATATCTATCAACTTGGTCATCAAACAAATTCGTAATTACGACATAATTAGGAATTAAGTCATTTTTTATAAGAAGTGGAAGTGTTAGCTCATCAACTTCAAACACACAAAGTTTATTACTAAAATTCTTTTTTTCAGTTTTCTTTAAAATTTCAGTTAATACCCCCTGAATCATATTTGCACCGGAAAGATTGGTAACAACATCATTATGCAAATCTTTAACAGTATAATAACTATAAAATGTTGTTGACGTCTTTCCGTTAGTTCCGGTTATAAAAATAATTGTATTATTTTCTTTTTTTATATTTTTTAATAAATTTTTGTCTATATTCAAAGCAATTTTTCCAGGCAAAGAACTACAAGCAGTAAATTTTTTACCTAAATAATAAACGAATTTTCCACAAAGTATTGCAAATCTATCTTTCAAAATTTTCTCCTTTTAAAACAAATTATTTTCGTTTTTTATACTAACATACAAACCTTTAAATGTCAACACATTAACAATGTTTGTAAAACAAAAAGAAGTCCTAAGACTTCTTAAATATTATTTTTAGCTTCTTCGCTTTTCTTTTTAAATATGAAAGATAATTTTGTTTCTGAAATTATTATCGCAATAAAAATTAGAACAAAACCTATAACTGATTTAACAGTTAAGCTTTCAATTCCAAGCGCAACAGGTAATGCAACTCCAAAGATTGACTCACAACCTAAAATGATAGCGGCACTGCTTGGATCTGTATATTTTTGCCCTAAGTTTTGTAATAATAATGCAACTGCAGTACACATTATAGAAAGATATAAAACTTCAAGCATAGGTCTTAATGTAATTTGCATTCCTGCATTATTTTCTATAGCAAATGTAGTTATCCAAGATAAAACTCCTGAAACTAAAAATTGCATTATTGTAAGTACAAATGGGTCTTTACCTACTCCAAGTTTTGTAACCATTACAATATGTGATGCAAATAAAACTCCACTTAAAAGCGCAAGTGCATCACCGTAAATAGCTGTCCAACTGGAATTAAAAATTGAACCGCTCTCTCCTGCCATTGCAATAAAAAATATTCCAATTATACAAAAAATTGCAGCCGATACATTAAATTTATCAGGTCTAACTTTATTTGTTATCCAATATAAAAAAGGTACAATTACACAATATGATGCTGATAAAAATCCACTACGTCCCGGAGTTGTAAAAGTAACTCCAAGAGTTTGACTGGAATAAGCAACAAATAAAAATACACCGATTATAGCTCCGGCTGTCAATTCATCTTTTCTTGCTTTAAACAATTTTTTATGAAAAATAATTGCTAAGATAATTCCAGCTATAGTAAATCTAACACCTAAAAGAAAGTTAGGTTTAAGAACATCAGCTGCACTTTTAACAACAGTAAGAGAAGTTCCCCACAAAATAGCTACAATAAAAAGTGCAATTTTAGCTAAAAAACTTGTTCTATGTGAAATATTGTTCAAAACACCCTCCTACTTAACTATTTTAGTTCCTGTAAGACCTTTTACAGCATCTGATGCTTTTTCAAGTAAAGTAATGATAGCACATCTATCATCAGAACTATTTACGAATTCCAAACAAGCCTCAACCTTTGGTAACATACTACCCTTTGCAAATTGTCCTTCTGAAATATACTTCATAGCTTGTTCAACATTTATTTCGTCTAATTCTTTTTGGTCAGGTTTATTAAAGTTTATGCAAACTTTATCAACCGCTGTTAAGATTAAAAGAAAATCAGCATTTAAGTCTGATGCAAGTTTTGCACTTGACTTATCTTTATCGATAACAGCGTCAATTCCAACTAATCTATCATTTTTCTTAACAACAGGTATTCCGCCTCCACCAACAGTTATAACTACAAGTCCGGCATCTACCATTTTCTTAACAGCGTCAATTTCAACGATGTGTAATGGTTTTGGTGAAGGAACAACTTTTCTGTATCCTCTACCTGCATCTTCAACAAAAGTAAAGCCCTTTTCTCTAGCAAGTTCATCTGCTTTTTCTTTTGTATAGAACATTCCAACAGGTTTAGTTGGGTGTTCAAAAGCTTTATCATCTTCTGCAACTTCAACTTGAGTTACAACTGAAACAGCCGTTTTATTTATTCCTTTTTCTTTAAAAGCTTGACCTAAAGCTTGTTGTAAATGATATCCAATATACCCTTGGCTCATAGCTCCACATTCAACAAGTGGCATTAAAGGAGTTTTTTCCTTTCCGTTTGCTGAATAATCCATAGCCAGATTAATCATTCCTACTTGAGGTCCATTTCCATGTCCGATTATAACATCATTTCCATCTTTAACTAAATCTGAAATAATATCGGCAGCTATTTTAACTTTCTCTAATTGCTCTAAAGGGGTATTGCCTAAAGCATTACCCCCCAAAGCTACAACTATTCTCTTTCCCATTTGTACCTCTTACCATAAAGTTGAATACATAACTGCTTTTATAGTATGCATTCTGTTTTCAGCTTCATCAAATACAACTGATTGAGGTCCTTCAATAACTTCATCAGTAACTTCCATTTCAGGAATACCAAATTTTTCAAAAATTTGTCTTCCGATAACAGTTTTTTGGTCGTGGAATGAAGGTAAGCAGTGCATAAAGATAGCAGTTTCTTTAGCATTTGCCATAACTTCTTTATTTACTTGGTATGGTTTTAATAATTTAATTCTTTCTGCCCAAACTTCATCTGGTTCACCCATTGATACCCAAATATCTGTGTAAATTACATCAGCATTTGTAGTTCCTTTTTTAACATCTTCTTCAAAGCTTACAGTACAATGAGTACCTTTAGCAATTTCTAATGCTTTTTCTCTTAATTCTTCTTCAGGCCATAATTCTTTTGGAGCACAAGCTGTAAAGTTTACACCCATTTTAGCACAAGCTATCATAAGTGAGTTACCCATATTATTTCTTGCATCTCCCATATAAACAAAGTTTAATCCTTTTAAGTATCCAAATTTTTCTTCAATAGTTAAAAGGTCAGCTAACATTTGAGTTGGGTGGAATTTGTCTGTTAAACCGTTCCATACAGGAACACCTGCATATTTTCCTAAAGTTTCAACTAATTCTTGGCTGAATCCTCTGTATTCAATACCGTCATACATTCTTCCTAAAACTCTTGCAGTATCTTCAATAGATTCTTTTTTACCCATTTGTGAAGAACCTGGGTCCAAGTAAGTAACTCCCATACCTAAGTCCATTCCTGCAACTTCAAAAGAACAACGAGTTCTAGTAGAAGTCTTTTCAAATAATAATACTATATTTTTTCCTTCTAAATAACGGTGAGGAGTTCCACTTCTCTTTAAGTCCTTAAAATTTCTTGAAAGGTCTAAAAGGTAACGGATTTCATCACTTGTAAAGTCTAATAATGTTAGGAAATTTCTTCCTCTTAAATTTTTGCTCATAACAATTCTCCTTTAAAAATAAATTTTTAATACGACCTACCGTATTTATTACATAATTATTATACTATTTATAGTCTTTTTTCTAAGGACAAATTAACAAAATAATCTTGTATTAACATACTTTTTTTATAATTAAACATATAATAACTTTTAAAAAAAATATATCTAAAATTAATACTTTTATTCATAAAAACATTATAAAATATATTAATTTTAGACTTATTTTTACTCTAATTTATATATAAATTGTCTTTTATAAAATTAAAACATTTAAATTTAAAGATTTTTATTTAATTAAAAATTCATTTAGAATTATTTATAGCATTTTTTACCAAAAAGACATTTTATCAAAATAAGTCTTTACATATAAAGACTTATGATTTATACTAATATAAAAGGAAATTAAAGTACATAAAAATCGGGAGTTAATTATGAATAAACAAAAGGGAATTGAAATACAAAACAGAGCAAATTCATACATAAACGAAGAAAGTATGTATAGTATAGATAGAGAAATAATAACATCAGCAACAAAAGGACTTTTTCACCAATCAGCCAGATTTTTGCTTGTAAAAAAAGGTTTGGCAAAGATAAGAATTCAAAATAATATCTATGAAATAAATGATAAGACCTTAGTTTGTATATTACCTTGGGAATACACCGAAGTTATTGAAGTTTCTAAAACTATTCAGTATTTTATTTTAAAATACAATTTTGACAGCGCAAACAAAATAATAAAATCATTCTACAATGTTGACGCAGAAAATTTAAGTTTAATAAACTCATTCTACGACAATCCCGTAATACAATGTACAGATGAACAATTTAAATATTTTTCAAATATATTTGACTTACTTAGAAATGAATTAGGAGAAGATTCAACGCTTTACGATAAAAATGAAAACCCTATTTCATCAGCATTCGTCTTAAATAAAATAATAGACCTTATAATCACTTATAGAAGAATACAAGACGAAGATACTAAAAAAATAAAAAGAATCGACGAAAAATTTGATAAAATAAATATTTTTAGGTATATACATGCCCATTTAAGCGAAAAGCTTACAATTTCTCTTATTTCAAAATTATTTTTTACAAGCGAATCGACAATAAACAGATATATAAAAGAAACAACCGGTCTTTCTTTCAATACACTCATAAACGAAATGAGAGTCGGAAAAACTATGGATATGTTGCTTTATACCGACCTTGATATAGAAGAAATTGCAGAGATAACAGGTTTTTCAGACCGTTCACATCTATCAAAAGTATTTACGGCAAGAACAGGACAAAATCCTAACAAATACAGACAAACATTTCATAAAATATCACAAATTTGCCAAATAGAAAACACCAGAAAATTTTATAGAATATTAAACTATATCGTAAAAAATTCTAGTGATGATTTGGACATGGATAATATATGTAAAGACTTTTCTATTTCCTTAATAGAATTAAACAGATTATTCATATACTATGTAGAAAAAAATTTCAAAAACTTTTTGAATTTTGTTAGAATAAACAAATCTACAAAACTATTACTGGAAACAAATATGCAAATAACAGATATTGCATTTGAAGTTGGATACAATACAGTTAAAACATTTAACAGAAACTTTTTAAAATTCCAAAAAATATTACCAACAGAATTTAGAAAAAATTTACAACTACAAAACAAAGACATTTAAAAAGCTGTGTTTAAAAACACAGCTTTACGCAATTTTTTACTTTTCAACAGAATAATAACATCTCTTTGGTGAAATTATTTTTTCTTCTGATTTTAATTTTTTTAAAACCTTATCTACATCAGATTTATCTACGCCTAATTTTTCAGCAATTTCTCCACCCTTAAGAGGTTCTGAAGATTTTAATAATTCAATAATTTTTTCATTTAATTCCATTTTTATATCTCCTTTAATTTTATAATATATTTTTACCCTAAAACAATTAAAATTCAACAATTCTAAAAATGAATAAAAAAAAATCCTGCAAATGCAGGAAAAAATAGCAACCCGTAACAGACGTATCGAATTACAGATCTGGTGCCCAGAGGCGGAATCGAACCACCGACACGAGGATTTTCAGTCCTCTGCTCTACCGACTGAGCTATCTGGGCATATAATATTCAATTTTTTCAAAATTTTTAGAATTTCTTTACTTGCTTTTATTTCAATTTTTAGATAGCTCATTCTCTCGTGCTTCGCACTATACTAAGATATTAACTCAAAATATCTTCGATTTCATCTCGATATTTTGGTTACTCTCTTATACCAACTTTTCACTATCTGGGCATATAACACTCATTTTGTTTTTTCTAAAAAATTATTCTGTTTTAAATTTATATCATTTCTTACGATAGCTCATTCTCTCGTGCTTCGCACTAGACTAAGATATTAACTCAAAACATCTTCGATTTCATCTCGATATTTTGGTTACTCTCTTATACCGACTTCTCACTATCTGGGCATATAATATTCAATTTCAAGTCTCTATGTAAATGGCAGGGGTAGAAGGAATCGAACCCTCACCAGCGGTTTTGGAGACCGACATTCTACCGTTAAACTATACCCCTACAATATTAAATCCTTTGTTTTAGCTCTATAAAATAATAGATATTTCTAAAATAGAAATATCTTGAGATAATTTGGTGGGCCTTCAGGGACTTGAACCCGGGACCTACCGGTTATGAGCCGGGCGCTCTAACCAACTGAGCTAAAGGCCCAAATTATTGGCGGAGAAAGAGGGATTTGAACCCTCGCATCCCGTAAAGGATCTACTCCCTTAGCAGGGGAGCCTCTTCAGCCACTTGAGTATTTCTCCAAATTGAAGGTCACTCTTTAGCAACTTACTCTACTCATTCTAAAGTAATGAGCATCTTTTGTCAACTGTTTTTTTAAAAGATTTTAAATTTAATTTAAAATTTATGTAAAATCTATTAAAAAAATTTAAGGTCATCTCTTGCCTAAGTATTATCTCATAAATAATTAAAAAAATAAAGAACAAAATCTATTGACAACAAAAGATGATGTAATATAATGAATATATGAACAAGTGTCGAAATATTAAAAATAAAAAAGGAGAAATTTATGGATAAGTATATTTTTCACTTAAGAGGACTTACTTGCGCTAACTGTGCAGGCAAGATAGAAGAGAAACTTAAGTCAAGAGATGAACTCAAAAATCTTCATTACGATTTTCTAAATGATGAGCTTGTCTTTGAATC
>ENA-OPBO01000374-OPBO01000374.1-human-gut-metagenome-genome-assembly--contig:-NODE-374-length-39380-cov-9.540674_pt1 | contig 39380 bp, 33 predicted proteins | sample MGYA00241071_ERZ501458 | MGnify/ENA primary metagenome ERZ501458 (study PRJEB25962, sample SAMEA2042509) | human gut metagenome | biome: human gut; feature: human-associated habitat; material: faeces... | reverse complement strand
CGTGTCTCAGTTCCAATGTGGGGGACCTTCCTCTCAGAACCCCTATCCATCGTCGACTTGGTGGGCCGTTACCCCGCCAACTATCTAATGGAACGCATCCCCATCGCTGACCGGAATCCTTTAAAAGGATATCCATGCGGAAATCCTTTGCTATCGGGTATTAATCTTTCTTTCGAAAGGCTATCCCCGAGTCAGCGGAAGGTTGGATACGTGTTACTCACCCGTGCGCCGGTCGCCATCAATTGAAGCAAGCTTCAATCATGCTGCCCCTCGACTTGCATGTGTTAGGCCTGTAGCTAGCGTTCATCCTGAGCCAGGATCAAACTCTTCATTGTAAGAATATCTTTTGCGACAGTTGCCTGTCGGCATTTGCTCTGTTCAGGACGACCGATTGATTTACCGAAGTTCTCAATTTTTCTCTTTCATTATATATATAAGGAAAGAGGATTGACGGTTCTTCTTTACCCGGAGAAATCAGATCTTGCAATCTTCATTTCTCCGCTCTTGTACTACGTATTGTTTATGTAATCTCTTCATAGATCGCTTCTTCTTGACGAAGGCTTTTCTTTCGGAAAGCGGATGCAAAGATAAGAACTTTATTTCATATCTTCCAAATTTTTTCGAAGTTTTTTTTCATTTTTCTTTTTCAGGGGTTCTTTGTGAAGCGTTGCTTGACAAAGATTACCTTCCGGCTCACTTTCCTTACAGAATGTAAGCAGAAAAAGATCTAAAACTGCGAATCGTTCGTTCCGCGTATCTCAGAATGTCATTTCGTCGCTGCTCTCGTTCTCGAAAGCGGGTGCAAAAGTAGTGGGTTTTTAATTATGCTCCAAATATATCACACACTTTTTTTCATCTTTTTGATGAAGTTTTTGCTAAAGTTCTAATTTATAGCAAAATACAAAAACCTGTCCAAACAGACAAATTACTCCACCCAATCCGTATATACATTATTATATTAAAAAGGCAAGGGTCCATCCCCTCCCATTCCTCCAAACGGATTTTCGTTTTGAGGCATAAAATCCGCAGCAGATGGAGGCGGCGGAGTAGAAGGACTGCCAATCGGCGTATTCATTCGCGAACCAAATGTCGCTCCGCCACCTTCTGCAGGAGGTGGAATTACCATATCGTCCTCCGGATTCTGGAAACGCGTATACTGACCGATAAATCGTAGACGGACATCACCCACCGCACCATTACGATGCTTGGCTATAATTATTTCGGCCATACCACGCAAATCCGTTCCATCGGCCGACGTATATATCTTATAATATTCCGGTCGGTGAATAAAACAAACCATATCGGCATCCTGCTCGATGGCTCCCGATTCACGCAAGTCGCTCAACTGCGGACGTTTGCCCTCTTCTCCTTCACGGTTCTCCACTCCACGGTTCAACTGAGACAAAGCAATTATAGGAATATTCAGCTCTTTCGCCAGTCCTTTCAGCGAACGGGAGATTGTACTTACCTCTTCCTGGCGACTTCCAAACGACATACCACTTGCATTCATCAGCTGAAGGTAGTCGATAATAATCAGCTTCACTCCGTGCTCACGCACCAGGCGTCTCGCCTTCGTACGCAGCTCAAACACCGACAACGAAGGTGTGTCGTCCACATACAAGGGAGCATCAAGCAAATCACGCAGTTTATAATCCAGCTGCTGCCATTCATAATCGGCCAACTGACCACTTTTGATTTTTTCACTTGGAATCTCGCAAACATTCGAAATCAGACGGTTTACCAGTTGGACGTTGCTCATTTCAAGCGAGAACAAAGCAACCGGATTGCGATAATTCACCGCTATATTCTTCGCCATCGAAAGCACAAAGGCCGTTTTTCCCATGGCCGGACGAGCCGCAATAATAATCAAGTCCGAATTCTGCCATCCCGAAGTCATCTTGTCCAGCTTGGTGAATCCGCTCTCCAATCCACTCAAACCATCTGTTCGGGCCGCAGCTTTTTGAATCAGCTGATAAGCCTCGGCAATAACCGGATTAATCTGCGTATAATCCTTCTTCATGTTTTGCTGGGATATCTCGAAAAGCTTACCTTCCGCCTCCTGCATCAGGTCGTCCACATCCAGCGTTTCGTCAAAAGCCTTGGCCTGAATATTACTGGTAAACGTAATCAGCTCCCGAGCCAGTGCTTTTTGGGCGATGATACGTGCATGATATTCGATATGTGCCGAAGAAGCCACCTTACTGCTCAGCTGCGTGATATAGAAAGGACCTCCAACTTCCTCCAGCTCACCTCTCTTCGCCAACTGCTCCTTCACAGTCAGGATATCAACCGGCTTCTGATTGACGGCCAAGTCTGTAATTGCAGAATATATCAACTGATGCCGGTGCTCATAGAATGATTCCGGCCTTAATATCTCGCTGACCAAAGAATAGGCATCCTTTTCAATCATCAACGCTCCCAGTACAGCCTCCTCCAGCTCCGGTGCCTGAGGCTGAATGCGCCCGTAGTCATTTACAGGCTGAGGAGCTTTTCCTCTCGAACTGCGTATTGTCTTTTTCTGTTCTGCCACAATATAAAACTCCTATTTCTAAATTTATAATCGGACAACAAAGATAACTTATTTTCCGTTTTCCACATACACTAAAACCTATATTGTTATCAACTTGTATCCACAGATTTTATTAACTTTGCAGACATATTTATAAAAATATTGCTTATATGCTTACTTTTCCAAATGCTAAAATCAATCTGGGGCTGAACATCATTGAAAAACGCCCCGACGGATACCATAATCTTGAAACCGTATTTTATCCTGTTCCGATAGAAGACGCGTTAGAAATCAATCTCTCGGACGATAAAACGACTAAATACCGCCTGTATCAAAGCGGTCTTAAAATAGACGGAGATGTCGAAAACAATCTGGTTATAAAGGCATATAAGCTGCTGGATGCAGATTTCAGTCTGCCTGCCATCGACATTCATTTATTCAAACATATTCCTTTTGGAGCCGGTCTTGGGGGCGGTTCGTCCGACGCAGCGTTCATGCTACTTCTCCTTAACAATACGTTTAAGCTAAATCTGACAACCCAACAGCTGGAAGACTACGCCGCCCGATTAGGTGCCGATTGTGCCTTTTTCATTCAGAACAAGCCGACGTATGCCGAGGGCATCGGAAACATTTTTTCTTCTATCGATTTGTCCTTGAAAGACTACCGCATTGTTTTAGTGAAACCCGACATATTTGTATCTACACGAGACGCTTTTGCTAAAATCAAGCCTTACCGCCCACTGCATTCCCTAAAGGAAATCATAAAACTTCCGGTCGAAGAATGGAAACAATACATGGTAAATGATTTCGAAGCAAGCGTTTTCTCCAAGTTTCCCGCCATCGGAGACATCAAACAACAGTTATACCAATGCGGAGCCCTATACGCATCCATGAGTGGATCGGGTTCGTCTGTTTTCGGTCTGTTCCGTCCCGACGCAAACACTCCGGAAAAAACAGATTTCGGAAAAGGAGCATTTGTCTATCAAGGTCTATTGCGATAAAGCCTGCGGATATCTCTGGGGAGCAATTAAAAAAAGGAAAGCAAGGTAAACCCTATGTTATTTTCAGGCATGGATTATATGGATAACCCGTGCCTAAAAGAAAAAAGGCTGTATCAAAACTAAGTAATGGTATCTGACTCCCCTCCTTCTGGAAGGAGGAGAATTTCAGATACTTTTGTTTTGACACATCCTCCCTTCTTCCGACATTCCCTCTTACGAAAAGAATCAGTTTGCCAAACCCTGATACAGGGTAATACTAAGGAAAATACCGATAATAATGCAAATAATAATCAGAAAGCAATTCATAAACCGTGCGCTTGGTTTAGTCTCTTTATGCAGGTTCTGATCGAAATAGTTTTTAAAGAACAGGTAAATAGCCGGCACGGTCGCACTTGCCAGCAACAAATCTTCCGGAATCTTGTAGACATACACCTTGGAAAAGGCAATAAGTGCCCAATGACATAAAAACAAGATGACCAACAGATTGACCTTCTTCGAAAAGGACAATAACAGGCCAATGGTAAATACCGCAACCGAACAAGGCATGATAGTCGTAGTCATCGCCGGAAACTCCATACCACGCGCCCACGATAATACCGGATAAAGAAAAGGCATCAGATACAGCAGTGCTACCAGATATCGATAACGCGGATTGCGTTCAAAGGGAGTATAGTCCGTAAGCAGATCCCATAACCACAGCAAGGCCATAACTCCCCAAAAAATAGCAAGTATATAGTTATAACTTCTGGTGGAGCAGTACATCATGTAATAGACCACAGAGATCCATGAATTCAAGAACACCATGTAAATCTTTACAGAGCGTTTGACCCAAAGAGTCGGTTTATGATACAGCAAAGCCGTCAGTATGATACCGACAAATGTAATTACAATCTGTGCTACCCACGTATTTTCGTTATAATGCGCAATTGTATTCCAAAAAACTTCCATTCGTTATACTTTAATAATATCATTAATAATTTCAGGACTTCTCCGCTTGATCTTTATGCCTGGTCATCGAAAAAGCACGGTTAATGAACAAGAACAAAGGCATCGTTGCCCCCACCGCAAGCATGAAAATGACGCTACATGTCACAATCGTATTCGTAAACAAATCGAGCAAATACTTATGCTGCAACACAGGATCTTGCAGGTTCTGCATGAACATAATCAGCGAGAAGACAATCTTATAGGCATACATACCAGGAATCATCGGCAGCAAGGCCGGTATATACAACACTGTCATCGGACAATAAATCCGCTTGCCCAGCAACAAACTGCCCATACCAATACTGAAAGACGCGCACAAAGAGGCCGTAGCTATATCCACTCCACAATAGGTCATCAGGCTGAAACGCAAAGCATGTCCTATGGCAGCAAGCAACGCAATGGAAGGGAAAGCACGCAAAGGAGGATCGGAGATGGCACCAAAACCTATTGCAGCAACCGCCGCAAACATTCCATCTGTCAGAATATCCAATAGTATCATTTCCTTGAATTTATTATAACTCTACAAATCAATTATTTATGCCGTTACAACAGACTGTTCCTGATCATCATCAGCGTACACGACAGGCCGACTGCAATACACAGAACCAACAACAAAGCCTGAATCAGGCGGCTGCATCCTGTCAGCACATGGCCTTCGACAATATCGATAACTCCATTCAGCAGTGGCACACCCGGTACAAGATACAGCACACTGGTAGCGATGGCCACCTCGGAAGTAGTATCAAGCGTAAGAGCCGACGAAGCCACCAGCGAAGCGACAAATGCCGAAACCACAAAAATGATGTAATGATTGATATGCTTCTTTTGCATGATCTGCTTCACATAAAATCCGATCAGAGTAGCCGAAAAGACTATGCCACGCGCTGTCCAGTCGCCCCCGAACAAAGCACAGAAAGAAGCATTGGCAAAACCTACCAGGAACAATGTACAAAGCGGATCCATTTTAGGACTGGAGATAATCTTGTTATATTTCTCCCACAGCACGTTCAGCGGCAAATGCTTATCGAAGGCTTCCCAGCTCAGCGCACTAAGCTCTGCATTCAGTTCAAAACTGATCGGGAAACTCGGAATAACCGAAACTTCATTATAAACTTCCTGATTTTCCTTATCGCACACGCTGACAACCATGGTGCGCTGAAGAATACTCATTTTTACGTCCACATTCAACGACTCTCCTATCCGACGTGTGTTCCGGACAACACGCGATGTATGCACGCCAGATCCCATTAAGCGGTTGGCATATTCCAACAAAAACCGGGTTATCTCTTTTAACTCGTTTGATGAATACATATTCAATAAGACATTATCAACTGAAAAACGCCGCAAAGTTACCGATTTTCCAGAAGATAACAGGGAAAAACACGATAGTTTTTTTAATCTTACATAACAAATAGTTGTTTTTCTAAAAAGAAAGAGAATGAGCCGCAACAGCCCATTCTCTTTCTGCTTTATCCATTCAGATCAATCGTTCATCAGCTTTCTGTAGCGCACACGGGTCGGCTCTTCCTTGCCCAGACGTTTCAGCTTGTTCTCTTCGTATTCCGAATAAGATCCTTCAAAGAAGAACACGTTCGAATTGCCTTCAAACGCCAGGATGTGTGTACAAATACGGTCCAGGAACCAACGGTCGTGGCTGATGACCACCGCACATCCCGCAAAGTCTTCCAGACCTTCTTCAAGTGCACGCAGCGTATTGACGTCGATATCATTGGTCGGCTCGTCCAGCAGCAACACGTTACCTTCTTCTTTCAGCGCCATGGCCAGATGCAGACGGTTGCGTTCACCACCCGAAAGCACACCACACAGTTTTTCCTGGTCGGCTCCCGAGAAATTGAAACGCGACAGATAAGCACGGGCATTTACATCCCGTCCTCCCATGCGAATCAGCTCATTGCCACCCGAAATCACCTGATATACACTCTTGTTCGGGTCGATATCCTTATGCTGCTGGTCGACGTAGGCCACTTTCACTGTTTCGCCCACTTCAAACTCTCCCTTATCGGCCTTTTCCAATCCCATGATCAGGCGGAAAAGCGTTGTCTTTCCGGCACCGTTCGGCCCGATGATACCTACAATACCATTAGGCGGAAGCATGAAATTCAGGTCGTCAAACAAAAGTTTGTCTCCATAAGCCTTGGCTACGTGTTTGGCCTCGATTACCTTATTGCCCAGACGCGGTCCGTTCGGAATAAAGATTTCCAGCTTTTCTTCCTTCTCCTTCACATCCTCGTTCAGCAACTTGTCGTACGAGTTCAAACGAGCCTTTCCTTTGGCCTGGCGGGCTTTGGGTGCCATACGTACCCACTCCAACTCACGTTCCAACGTCTTCCGGCGCTTGCTGGCAGTCTTCTCTTCCATCTCCATGCGCTTCGTCTTCTGCTCCAGCCAACTCGAATAGTTACCCTTCCAGGGAATACCCTCGCCACGGTCCAGTTCAAGAATCCATCCGGCCACATGATCCAGGAAGTAACGGTCGTGCGTCACAGCGATCACCGTACCTTCGTATTGCTGCAAGTGTTGCTCCAGCCAGTCTATCGACTCCGCATCCAAGTGGTTGGTGGGCTCGTCCAGCAACAGCACATCCGGTTTCTGCAACAGCAGACGACACAGAGCCACACGGCGGCGTTCACCTCCAGACAGGAATTCTACCGACTGGTCTTCGGGCGGACAACGCAATGCATCCATGGCCCGTTCCAGCTTGCTGTCCAGATTCCAGGCATCGGTTGCATCAATAATATCCTGCAACTCGGCCTGTCGGGTAAACAGCTTGTCCATTTTGTCCTGATCCTCGTAATACTCCGGCAGTCCGAATTTCTGGTTGATTTCTTCGTATTCGTTCAGCGCATCTACAATGGGCTGCACGCCTTCCATCACAACCTCTTTCACTGTTTTCGTCGGATCGAGATAAGGCTCCTGTGCCAGATACCCGACCGAATATCCCGGCGAGAACACCACTTCGCCCTGATATGACTTGTCCAATCCGGCGATAATCTTCAGCAAAGTAGATTTACCCGAACCATTCAGACCGATGATACCGATTTTGGCTCCGTAAAAGAACGACAAATAGATATTCTTCAATACCTGCTTGTTGTTTTGCTGAATGGTCTTGTTCAGCCCTACCATCGAGAAAATAATTTTTTTATCGTCAACTGTTGCCATAAAAATTTCGTTAACAACCTGCCGCTGAGATCTATTCAGCGCATATTCAAGCCTCACCGGCAGATTCTTTCAAACTCAATTAATAAAATAAAACAAGGATTGTGCGCCGATCTTTCCGATGCTCCGGGTAAGCAATCCTCCTCTGCCATCCAGGCTCCGCCAGGCATCCGCCCGCGTTCCTCCATTTGCGTATGGCAGTTCAAGTTACAAAGATACGGTATTATTTTTTAGATACAAGAATTTTGCCCACTCGTTGATCAACGTTCGTTACTTATTTCGCAAAATATCCACCTTCAACCAATAAGCGTAAATCGAGTCTTAGAACGAGATTTAGCCAGCTTTGTTGTTCAATACATCATTCTTGACAAGAGCTGCTTTTGAACGAACTATTGAGGTGGTTGAAGAGATTTGATAGCGATGCATCACGTCAGTCGAGCTGATGGCTTTCTCCAATTATATCAACTCAATGCCATCAGATACCCAAAGCTACTTGACCTATCCACAATATCATGGCTCAAAAGATGATACTTCCAAGGCTTACCGCCATTCATTGAAGTATATTCTGTTGCATTCTTGCAATACTCTTCGGCTGCCTTTCTCTTGGCCAACACATCTTCAGCTTTCAAATCTTTGCGTGCTTTGGTCTCTACCATGTAGATAGCCTCACTTGTTTCCACAATGAAATCAGGCTCATAGCGTTGGGAACCATTGTTCCAAAAGATGGCAAACTGGGTCGGAGCAGGCCGCAACCATTTCAAAACCTTGCCATCCGCTTCCAATACATTGGCAAAATCAAGTTCCGTCTTGCTGTCGAACTTGTATTCTCGATAATAAGACTTCAGGAAACCCGTATAGATAAATTTCTTCACGTAAGTCTGTGTAACAGGGTCTCTGTAATCCACCCTTCCAAAGCCCTTTATTTCTGTCAGGTGCTGGTCTATAATACCCGCAAAGGGTAACACTGTTGGTTTCAGATAGCCTAACGAAGTTACAACAAAATGACGCTCCATCTGGTCATAAATCATTGCGGCTATAGCTTTCCTGAATTGGTTGACTACCTTGGGCAGGTCGTTTTTATCATCCAGATAGCCCTCAATGGCTTCAACAGCCTGTCCGGCCAGGTGATACAGCAGTTCAGCATTCTCGTCATAATCCACTTCATCATAATCCATCAAAGCTCCTACTATCTGATCCATAGGCGGATCAAACTTCCGCCCTTCTACCACTTGCAACACTTCCATTGTTTTCTCCCCTGCTCCGATGCTGACCCTCAAAATTTCCTGCTTCAGTGCCGGCAGGTCAAATCCCATTCTTGTATCCAAGTCGAACCATTTGTATTCAGCCTTGCGTGCCTCCGTTTGAATAGTCATACGGGGGATTTCGATAATATTGTTCACAAAGTTTTTGATAACGATTTCAACCACCTTATCGACCTCTTCCAACAACGGCTGGGCATATTCTGACGAAAACAGAGGATTCACTTCTTTTGCACTCTTGACGATTTCACTCCTTGTCAGCACCTTGATAGCCTCTATATTTTCAGGGCGAGTCAATTCTTGGGCATTTTTTACCGCTGTATTCATCTGTGGAATTACCTTCCACACCGCCCGTTTGGCATCCGAAATGGCATGCGCATTCTTCTTCTCAATCTCTGTCTTGGCCTCCTGAACAGCCTTCTGTTCTTGGATGTCAATCAGGGTTTGGGCTTTCACGACTTCCCCTTGAACGGGTGTCAAGTCATCGTCGTCCAATTCCACATACGACATTTTGCTCAATACAGAACTGGGGTCGCTCGCCTTGGCTATCACGGCTTCAAAGTTTTCATGCGCAATGACGGTCAGCTTGTCGATGTCTGCATAGCCAGTCCGCTTGCCACCATAAGGCAGGCGCAATCCTCGGCCTATCTGCTGTTCCACCAGAATAGGTGCATCAGCCGCCCGAAGAGGTACAATCGTGTACAGATTGGTCACGTCCCAACCCTCTTTCAACATATTGACGTGGATCACGATCTCTATCTTGTTGTCAGGCTTTTCCAACGAAAGGAACTGTTTGTCTATTTCTTCATCTTTCTTTGTAGAGCTGTCTATCTGCAACACCTTGCCCTTGTAACGTCCGTCGAACATCTCGTCCTGTATCCGATGGAACGTTTCTGTGGCATGTTCGATATTTCGGCAGACAATCAGCACAAAGGGTTTCACCAAAGGCTGATTGTTGTTCTTGGCATACATGTCCAAATGCAGCTTGGTATGTTCGTGCACGCTGATAGCATCCTCTATCTTCAACATGTCCAGTTCCTCGGCCGACAAGCCTTTTTTCTCGAAATCACGGCGCTTGGCGATAGTCGGTATCTTGACATACTTTCCGTCCACCAACGCCTGTGCCAGGTTGTATTCATAGACAATGTTCTTGAACGGTTTGCCTTTTTCGTCCGTGGGCGTGGCAGTCATCTCCAAGCCTAATATCGGGCGCAATTCGTTAATGGCTTTTTTCGATGCATCGGCATGATAGCGGTGTGCCTCGTCCATCAGGATGACAAGGTCGTCCAACGAGGACAGATAGTCGAAATAAGACTGTCCCAAGTACTCGGACAACCTCCTCATGCGTGGCGTACCCTTTTTGCTGCCCTCCTTGCTTTCAGTATTGAATTTCGAGATATTGAAGATGTTTATCTGAATCTGGTTTTCGGCAAACAGGCTTCGCGCCATGTCGTAGTTCTCGCCAGTGATGATATAAGGCTCGTTGTGCACAAACTCCGAAATGCCTCTGAACACATATTTTTCGTAAGAGGGATCGCCAAAATCCTTCATCAGTTTCTCATACAGCGTCAGGTTGGGTGCCAGAATGAAGAAATGCTTGATGCCCTTTGCCAGATAGAGATAGGCGATGCAGGCTCCCATCAGGCGTGTTTTGCCAATGCCTGTCGCAATGGAGAAGGCAAACGAAGGAAAGTCGCGCTCAAAGTCCTTGCAGGCCGGACACACCTCTTTCACCTTGCGTAACTGTTCTTTCAAGAAAGCGGCATACGCTTCTCCATCCGACGGGCGGTTTTTGAAGTCCAACTGCTCCACCAGCTTGGCCATCACGTCCAACGCCTGTGCCAAGGGTTCGCGCAAGGAAAGGCGTTGCTTGATATTGTTACTATAAAAATTACTCATACTGTCAATGCTTGTTCCACACTATTTCATCTTTAAACTCTGCCTCCAAATGATTGTCGCGGATTACCCAATATTTGAAACCCAACATTTCTTGCTCAATGGACAATTCGGCCGCCACCAAAGTCCGATTGGCAGGTGTAGGCTCCATTAGGAATGCGTTGACCTTTTCCAAAAAGCGGTTCATCTTCTGCTTGGCTTCATCAAAGAAACGTTCTTCCTTGATGACACGCATTTTCTGTTTGCCGTTATAAAAAACGTGCAACATTCTTACCGCATTCTGATGGGGTACATCATCAATCACAGTAGTAAAAGAAGCCTTGTTCCTGCTGAAGTCTATCCGCTGTTCTATTTCGTCTTCTATATTCGTATCGAGCGGATACAGATTATCGTCAAACGAGCTGAATTTCTTTTTGTTACAATATCCGCAGGCCAAAAACAGGTTTGTCCATTCTTGTCGTAATTCTGGATAATTATTTTTACTTTTAAAATGTTCGATTTCAAAATCGGTACCCAACTTGCGCTCACAGATATAACATTTCTCGTGTTGGTCCTCCAGTAATTGCGCCTTTACGTCCTCTCCATCATATTGGGAGGTAGTCAACAAAGAGGACGGAACGTTCTCGCTCTTTCTTTCCCTGATCATGACAACACTGTTTTAAGAACCGACGCATATCTGTTTTTGATTGTCAGATAAGCCCCTACCAGGTTGGGCGAAACCGACTCCGGCACTTTATCCAAATCCTCGACAAGCTGCCTGATATCATACTTGTCCGAATCGGTCAGACCGCTTTTCTGCAATAGCGATTCCAGCCGCTCCAGCTGCATCTGCATATAGCTGGACTCGGAGGAGACTCCGAAATAGCCTTCGGCCAAAGCCTCGTAAGAGTATTGGGTCAATTCGCTGATGGTTTCGCGATGCTCCAAATCGAATGCTACAGCGTTATCCAACGAATTGAGTACAAACGGCGAATGCGTCGTAATGATGAACTGTATGTTGGGGAATATCTTTGTCAGGAAAGGCATAATCATCTTTTGCAACTCCAGATGCAGATGAGTTTCCACTTCGTCTATTAACACAATTCCTTTCTTCTGATAGGCGCGCGTCAAACGATCTTCTGCCTGCATCTTCAGAATCAGATCGACCACAATATCCAAGATGGCAGCATAGCCATCGGACACTTCCGTAAACTTGAATTCCTTTCCTTCCGTCAAGATACGGAAGCTATAGTCCTTGTAATTAAACTTCAGGTGTAAATCCTTATCTTGAAAAATTTGGCAAAGGAGTCCCTCAAAATCAATAAACCATTGGTTGATTTCTTCCGCATCTTCCATCTGATTTTCATTGCGGGCCAAGGCTTCTTGGATTTTCAGATCGGATAAGAAGTTCAGAAATTGATCGGTCACTGTAGCCCGTACCTTACCAAACCTATTATACACAGGTTTTGTAGGGTTCTTAGGCTCAACCATTTGAGGTTTTCGGGCTGCCTGATAGAATGCGACAATGAAATCACCTTTTGCAAATTCAGCGATAAACTTCCTGATGTCAACAAAGTCAATGCGAATTCTATTCTCAATACCTCCATATTTAGCCAAAGGCGAATGGAAAAAAGCCCGAAACTTTTCTTCCGGTGGATTAAGTAACATCAAGAATGTTGTGGGATTATTTTTTATTCCTTCCATCTGATCCGCTATTGCATTCAGCAACACCGTTTTACCGCTACCATTCTTACCCGTTATCATCAAGTGCGGCGTCTGTTTGTCGGCAATGGGTATATCAAAGTCTTTCAGATGGAACAATTCGTTGATATGTATATTTTTAATGAAGTAATTCATACGCTTATTCATTTAAAGTAATTCACAATAATTTATCTTATTCTTCTTCATCCATTTCCTCCTCACATTCCACTTCAGGCACCTCAATGATATTCAACGAATAATCATCCTTGCCGAACTCGCATCGGCCCAACAACATTTGAGGGATTTTCTTGATGGAAATATTGCTGAAAGCCGACTTACATTCGCGCTGAAACGACGTGCAACAGATAAGCAGGGATTCATCTTCCGCCATCGTCTCGTGAATAGCCGCCAACGATTCTACGGTCAGGAACTGGGTCGTCGTGTAGATATAATCAGTTTCAGATCCAAAGCCCTGTTTCCAATAGGTTTCTTGGCTGGGCTGATAGGTGTAACCTTCCTGCTTAGCCATAGCTGCTGCCAACATGTCGGCATTGTATTCTTTATTGATGACCAAATTGCCGAACTTATCTTTCTTCAGCAGGCTTGGAGCCAGTTCATAGAACTTGAAGCCACTCCCTCCCTTCCAATTCTGCGCCTTGCTGATGCCGCCTTGGTCGGTGCCGTCTGTCACCATCTTCAAGCGAGGTACGCAATGTGTATAAGCATGTTCGCCAAGCTCAATACCAATGTATCGACGTCCCATCTTTTGAGCCACGGCGGCTGTTGTGCCTGAACCTAAGAAGCTGTCGAGGACAAGGTCATTCTCCTCTGAAACTAACTCAATAAGTTTCATAATTAATGTTTCAGGTTTTGGATAATCAAAAGATTTTGAAGAACCAAACAAGAACGTTATTTCATCTTTTGCCGACTTATTAGTACCTAAATCAGTTAAGATAGAGCGGAGAACCTGTCCTTTGGGCATGTAAACTCTATGATGTAAGTTCCATCCATTTTTTGTTTTAGTGAGTCGAATTGTGCCGTCTTTTAAACCTTGTTCAATTGTTTCCTGTGATTTTTGCGAGTTAATTTTTAAACATGTTCCATCTGGACAATTTATACTTACTGGTATAGGATTTTGAAGTCCATCTCGTGCAAGTGTATCCCAATAGTATCGATTACCTTCAGAGTCAATTTCTTTATACCTTTTAAGATATTCTTCATTTTGAGAAACGCGCCATTTTTGAGGATGAGCTGTTTTATTGGCATTTTTAGCAAAAACAAGAATATAATCATGATCTAAAGCAAAAAAATAAGAATCATTGCCACCTCCTTTACGTTTTTGCCAAATTAAATCACCTAAAAAATTTTGTCTTCCAAATATTTCATCACATATTATTTTACAATATGCATGTTCTATTTCATCTAAGTTGATAAATAAAACCCCATCTTTACTCAATAGATTATAAAGAAGTTGAATTCTTTCTTGCATCAAAGAAAGCCATATTGAATGTTCTACACCATCATCATAATGTTCAAATGCATTACCTGTATTATAAGGAGGGTCAATATAGATACATTTTATTTGCCCTGCATAATCTTGTTCGAGAGCTTTTAATGCCAATAGATTATCTCCATGAATCAGCATATTACCATTCCAAGGCTTTCCGTTGGGCAAAGTCCCTGTTTCAGGCTCTCCATATGAATATTCTTTGTTCTCTATCAATATCCGTGGTTCCAAAGGTTTCTTTTCATCGTATTTGCCTATCCACGTCAGTTCGAGTTTATTTAGTTTATTCTGTTGCATAATCATTCTTGTTTTATTTCTTTTGCAGATTCATTCTCTTTATTACTTTTTTCAATGCACTTAGAGATAATATCAAGACTCTTTTGTATTGAATGGCAATGTGGTATAGCTTTTGCTGAAGATATGCTTCTCTCAATATTCTCTACTGCAATAGTTAAATCATCAGTAACACGAGCAAATTTCTTCCCAATTATCTCACTCATATTACATGAGAAACTTACTTCCATATTCTTACAATATACACCTTTGACCGATAATATAATATTTTTATTAGCAAAATGATTTTCTATTTCATCTCCAGCCCCAATATAAACATACTTTGTGCTTTTCCCATCTATATAAAATGGTTCAATGAATCTATCAAAACATGCTTTTGCTTCTGGGCTCGGTAAAGAATCATAGAATTCATCATTTATAGAAAGCCTCACATTGTATGCTGGATATAATCCTATATTGCTAACTTTAAGAAATAGTTTTTTTTGAGAAATACCAACTGAAAGAATAAGATTAGGCAACCGTTCTTCATCCCATTGTCTTTTCATTTCATCAAATTGTTTTTTATTTTGTTCCAATGCTTCAAATGTTATTAATACCATTGCAAACGAAGCTATAGAACTTATATATGAAGCCCAAAAAGTTATCCAGTCAGATTCATTCCCTGCAACTGTCCATCCAAACGGATTTTTGGATATTACGATAGTATTAATAAATATAGGAACAAATATAAATACAATTAAAAAGTAAAATTTGTATTTCAAAAAAAACTTTCTCATACTACTTTGTAATAACTAATTAATAGCATTGAATATTATTGAGCTTTCTCTATAATTGACTTTATCCATTCTGCAAAGCGTTGGCATTTCTCTAAAATAGATTTTATTCCGATTTCTAATGCTATCAGATTTCCCTCCAACACCTTATTGTAGTCAGACTTTATAGCCAACAACCTTTTGGAGGGCGCCCCTTCAGGAGAAGTATTAATATCCTCTGGGTTGTTGTAGGATGAAATAATGGAAGCCGTTTTTGCTGCAAGCTCTTCCGAAAAATAATACTCAAAACCTTTGTTACTGGAAAACAGCAAAGCTTCAAATTCGTGCAACTGTATGTAAGAGAAGAAACGACGGTCGCCTATAGCCTTATTGATGGCCTCTTCCAACGATTTTATTTGTTCTATTTTATCCGATTTCTTCATACTGTCCCCATAATGGGGCATGTCGTGAGGGAGTCTGAAAAAGTCAATAAAGGTAGTTACGATATAATCGCTTTTTTCCGACATCAAAAGAGGCTTGATCGTATTTGCCAGATGTGAGTAGCCCACCATTCCTCCCCGACCTGTCCGACTTGTCCGAATCAAGACAGCCGTAACGCTCAATATACCAGAATTTTGCAAGTATGGAGAAATGACAGAGTTAACAAACTCCTGTTCTGTCTGTCCTTCAACCACAATATATACACGTTTCATAACTGACCTCCTATCATGTTTTTCTCCCACAAATCACTGAGAGACAATTCATAATCGTCCATCCATTTTTCCAATTCTTCCCGTTCCAGATGACGAAAAACAGATTGGTTGTCCGCCCTGTCCACTACAATAATGTCTTCCACCTCAAAGCAATTGACCAGATTGGTGGACTGAGTAGACAGAATAATCTGGCTTTTGAGAGAAGCCTGCTTGACAAGTTGAGCCAATTTATTGATAGCGGCCGGATGCAAACCCAATTCAGGTTCATCAATAATTATTACTTCCGGCATCTTAGATTGCAACAGTAAGGTTGTAAGGGCTATGAAACGCAAAGTTCCATCCGAAAAGCTATAACCATCGAGGTACATATCTGTATCCCTCTCCTCCCATTCCAGACGGATTCTTTCATTATTGTTGGCATCCGGACGGAGCTTGAAGCCTTTGAAATAAGGAGCGATGGAACGTATCACTCCCTCTATCAAACGGAATGTCTTTTCATCGTTCAGCATCAATGAATACAGATAGGCGGCAAGATTGGAGCCGTTATCACGCAAATATTCGTTGTCGTTAATCGGGCAATCTCCACGCATGGGAGAATTGGCACTGGTATCGTGAAAATGGTAAACGGTAAAGCTACCTAAATATTTTCTCAAGTAAGCAGCCCTCCATCTTGGATTATCCTTCAAAGAGGATTCCTCTACAGCAGAATCCCAAATAGTTCTATTCCACTTGGAATAATCTTTTTCCTGTTTATGAAAGTTGTTAAAATAATCTCCTGTTTTTTCAATATATCCTTTATTGGATTGTGATGGTTTAATTTCAAAGAAAAAAGCATTTGTATTATCAAAATCAATCAAGCCTTGAATGGACTGTGAAACTTTCCTTCCCTGACGCAACAAGTTGTCGATACCTCCCTTGGACAAGGTATAGCTTCCCAAACGTTGTTCATATATTGCTTTGACCAATTCAAAGAATGAAATCAAATTACTTTTGCCAGCCCCGTTTGAACCAATCAATACGTTCAATCGGTTTAATGGCAGTGACAGGTCTTTTATGGACTTGTAATTCCTAATTAAAACTTGCTCTATCATATTTTTATCTTAATTTCCACTTAATCATAAACAAACATTTCCTTTCCACCTTTTGCTTTAGCATCTTTTCTATCTTGTTCAAAAGGACTTCTTTCTTTTCATCAATTTCATCTTGGGCCACATAAAGATTCTGCCGTTTCTCGACACGCTTCCGCTCCAAATCTTTAATGGCCCTTTGCGCCTTGACCCTTTCCTCCAACCGGCTTATCTTTCTGGCCTCCGATTTTCGCAATTTAATTTCTTGATCCAAGTCCGAAATCTCACGTTCCAAACCCAACTTCATGTCGTCGGCCCAACTGTCCAATTTCTCCATTTCCTCATCAAAGAAACGATTGTTCCGATCGGATGAAGAAGAAAGTATTTCTTGGTTCATTTCTTCAACCCTGTCACTCAAACAGACGGCAACGGATTCCTCGATATGGGCAGCTGAAAGCAAGCATGCAGGCAGCATCAACATCTTTTCAGCAATCTCAGGATAAACCCAGTCGCTGCTCTCCGTCTGGCAAGCTACGACAAGATGGTCTTCCTGTTCGAAAGAGTCAATCGAAATCTTCTCTACGCGCATCACTCCACTTTGGCCGACAAGGTCTTCGAGCAACTTAGTACGCCCTTCGGTCCGTGTATAATCAAATTCGACACACGCACTCTCCTGAAGCGGGGCAAGATATCTGGCCACCACTTCCTTAGCCAACGGGCAACCGATGCGATACGGACGCTCCACTTCGTTCTCACCCTCTTTCGATAAGCTGTAAACATCGCCGTTTGCCCGAAGTGTAAAGGAAAAACGCTCTGTATCGAACACAGCCTCCTGTCTTAACGCATGCTTCGTGAGCATCCAAAGTCGTTTCTCGAACTGGTCGAGGTTCCACCGGCTTTGCGCCAGGTTGTCCCTCAACTTTTCTTTGACAGACTCATCGAAGTTTTCCAACAAGGCCGAACGGGCCTTGAGCATCTTTTCAGAAATCTGCTCCTGCATTTCGGTTTGCAGGGCATCGAAAGCCCGCTCTATCTCGACTGTTGTCCGACATTCGTTGTATATCTGCGCTATACGTTTCTCGAAATCGACCCCGCTTCCAATGCTGCCCAGCACTTCGTCGCTGGCACCAAACACGCCGTTGAACAACTGAAACTTCTGATCCAGCAAATCATAGACACGCACGTCGGCCGCATTGCCTTTATTCAAAAAGTTAATCACCACGACGTCGAACTTCTGTCCGTAGCGATGACAGCGCCCTATTCGCTGCTCGATGCGTTGGGGATTCCAAGGCATATCGTAATTGACGATAAGGGAACAGAACTGGAGGTTGATGCCTTCGGCTGCCGCCTCGGTGGCAATCATAATGGTAGCCTCGTTTCGGAAGTAATCCACAATAGCTGCCCTTCTGTCAGCCGTGGGCGAACCAGTGATTTTGGCTGTACCCTTGTGCTTGTCCATCCATGCACGATAAATGGCCGTTGATTCCTTATCCGAATTGGTGCCATTGAAACGGACCACACGCCCCTTATATCCTCGTTTTCCGAGCAGTTCATAAAGAAACTCCTGCGTCCTTCTGGATTCTGTGAAGATAAGTGCCTTGGGAGCAGCTCCTAAACTCCTTAACTGCTCAAAACCTTTGTCCAAAGCTACGAACAAATGTTCTGCCTTGCTGTTCTTCCTGATTTTCTCGGCAAGGTCTCTAAAGGTTTCCAGCTCCTTAATTTCTTTGCGGATACCTTCTATATCGACCGGATGAAGTTCTTCAGCCTCGTAAGTTTCCACTTCTTCTGCATCCACCCATTCATCGTTATCGTCGGCATATTCATTGACAATGTCATTATCCCCAATGGAGGCCGCTTTATTTCTGTCCAACATAGTTTGCAAACGTGCAATTAGCGAACAGATAGTGCCATAAATAGCATAGGTGGAGGAAGCCAACAGTTTTCTTAAAATTAACGTCATCAGTTGCCGTTGACTGTTGGGTAAAGCATATAGCCGTGGCTTGCTCAAATAATCGGTCACCATGTCGTATAGTTTCTGTTCGTTTTCCGATGGAAAGAACTCCTCGACAATAGCTATTCGCTTGGTATATTTGATGTATTCCAATACCTGCCTTCTCAAAGTGCGCTTGCAGACAGGCTGCAAACGTCTTCTCAATTCCATGTAATCCTGTTCTGTCAGGTTGTGCCCAAACTGGCTCTTAAAACTTCTCAAATCGCCAAACACATAATCGTCGATGATAGACACCAAACCATACAACTCCAAAATGGAGTTCTGCAAAGGCGTGGCAGTCATCAAAATCTTCTTTCTTGCTTCAATGGATTCTTTAATGACATTGGCAATCCTGTTTTGAGGCTTATATACATTGCGAAGTCGATGCGCCTCGTCCACAATCACCAAATCCCAAGCTGTACGCTTGATATAGGCAGCTTTCGTTTTGGCAAATTGCAAAGAGCAGATAACTATATTTTCCGTATCAAAAGGATTGAGACATCCATTTTCCACAGCCTCGTTGAACGACTTGGATTCCATGATGACAGAGGGAAGAAAGAATTTCTCCTGCAACTCACCAGCCCATTGTTTCCTTAAATTGGCGGGACAAATGACCAAGAGTCTTCTTTTGTGTTCAGACCAATGCTGGGAAAGGATAATGCCTGCCTCGATAGTTTTACCCAATCCCACTTCATCAGCCAAAATTGCTCCTTTAGATAAAGGTGATTTAAACGCAAACAAAGCCGCTTCCACCTGATGAGGGGTCAAATCTACTTGCGCATCTTGCAAAGAGGCCGTCAATTTATCAATGTCGTTTGCTGGTAATCTCCGTGTCAAGAGGTTGGCCAGATAAATCGCCTGATAATCTGTTATGGAGACAGTTCTGTCCGACCATCCCCTTTCATTAACGAAATTACGTATGCGATTTTCTGCTTCCATTCAAGTTCAAAATAATTGTGATAAATGCAAAATTAGAAAACTTTTTCAAAAGCTTTATAACATCGTTCCCATTTTATTGAAAACGCATCCTATATTTCCAATTACAAATTACAGTTAACTGAAAACAAATTGAATGAATGTGAGTTACTGTTGCAACCCCATCTCCTCCATCCACTCCTGATAGAGAGCTACCGGCCCATAGTGCCAATACTTGGTGGATTCATCAGCCAGAAGCTTGTACGTCTCCGAACGATAGAAACGGCGCATGGCTTCTATGATCGTAACGTGGTGCTCGTGGGCATAGATTTGCGTCACACGACTGACTTTGCAGGGCAGTATCAAATACAGATTCTCTTGGGTAATTTCCAAATTCATGGATAACAAGCAATTAAAAACAACAAAATGGCCTTACCCACAAAAAGGAATAAGACGCGGCTTATGTCAGCAAAGATAAGCATAATTCAACAAAAAAACGACCGGGAAACAGCCACCAATACAATTTCCACCATTCACACCACCAACAAAGTCCCTCTTTACCCCCTGCAAAGTGCCTCTTTAGCACCGTAAAGAGGGACTTTAGACTCCTAAAGAGGCACTTTAAAAGTAATCATTGAAGTCTTTCCATTTTCAAAGCAAAGTTCTAAAGCTTTGTAAATTATTTATCACTTGACAAATAATTTGGTTGTTTAGAAAATGTAACTTATTAACTCTTACTATATCCTTCATAGTAATACGATTGCTCAATGCCTTTAAAGATAATCTCCCTATCCTCCGTTTTATCCGTCAGGGCAGGCTGAAGCAATACACGCAATTCCAAATCGTTTATAGGGCTCCGCTCCATGGCCTGTAAATACAGGTCTTTGTCCACGTTTTGCCAGTCAACCACTTTCCCTAGGTTCTTTTTCAACATCATATCCAGCCAAATGCGGGTGGCACGCCCATTTCCTTCCATAAACGGATGAGCAATATTCATCTCCACATACTTGGCTATGATTTCCTCGAAGGTCGTCTCGGGCATTTTTTCGATGACAGGCAGAATAGCCTCCAGATACATGCTGTTGGCAAAACGGAACCCACCTTTGGCAATATTTAGCCCACGCACTTTACCGGCAAAATCGTAAAGCCCATCAAAAAGATATTGATGAATGTCCTTCAATCCTTTGACAGTACCCACTTCGATCTTATCAATATCACCCGATTCAAACAGGCTTTGAGCTTTTTGCAAGCTCTGTTCGTCTATCTCATGTTGCTTGGTTATTCTCATACTGAAAGTAAAAAGTTATATCACCCATTTTACTCACCGGATATAAGCCGGGAAGAGAATGGCGTTGCGAAGTTACGAAATCTTCTCTGATTCTAATTCATTTTCCTTGTATCTTTACACAGAAAAATACCATACTATCTTTGCGATCTCTGTTCTACACTGTAAAGAGTCACTTTACGAAAGAGCTTCCAAAGCCTTCTTTTCCCAAGCAAAAAACATTACACTTGACACCCTGACATCTAAAAATACCAACTTTTTCTTCGCGCGCGTGTAGGTGAGGTTTAACACTATTGTGAATAAAAGTTAAGCTTCACCTGCACGCGCGTGAGGAAAAGTTATAATATTGAGGGGCCAGGGTGTCAAGCTCAGGAGAAATGCTAATCCAAAACTTAAATAAAAACCGGGGGAAAGCTGCGGCAAACAGCCGGACTTCAGATTTTAAACTTTTATAGCAATTTTTTCAGGGAAAACATATCCTCCAATCAGTTAAATTGCGTAACTTTGTCGGAAACCTGTATTACACGATAAGCAATGGCTATACGCTATCTTATCGTCCGATACGCTCTATTGAAAAAACAACCGAGTCAGTTTCCAGAACTATACACGTGGTGTACAGAACCGGAGCGGCTCACAAAAAACTGTAAAAACAATGCTTACTCAAATTATCAACGGACGTATATTTACCCCACAAGGCTGGCTGAACGATGGCTCTGTCCTGATAAGAGACGGGAAAATCCTCGAAGTAACCAATTGCGACCTCGCTATCATCGGTGCTCAAATGATCGACGCCAAAGGCATGTACATCGTACCTGGTTTTGTCTGCATGCACGCCCATGGCGGAGGTGGACACGACTTTACCGAATGTACGGAAGAGGCTTTCCGTACCATCATCGACGCACACCTTCAGCACGGAGCAACCAGTTTCTTCCCTACCCTGTCTTCTTCACCGTTCAGCAAACTGCATCAGGCTACGGAAATCTGTGAACAACTGATGAAAGAGCCCGGAAGCCCGGTAATGGGTCTCCACATCGAAGGACCGTACCTCAATCCGACCATGGCCGGTGAACAGTTTAGCGGAATGGTAAAAGCCGTTGATGAAAACGAATACAAGGAGCTTATAGAAAACTCACACTGCATCCGCCGTTGGGATGCATCGCCCGAACTGCCGGGCGCACTCGACTTTGCCCGCTATCTGAAAAAGAAAGGCATCCTGGTAGCCCTGTCGCACACCGAAGCCGAATACGATGGAATAAAATCGGCCTATGAAGCCGGCTTTACCCATGCGGCCCACTTCTACAACGCCATGCCGGGCTTCCACAAGCGTCGTGAATACAAATACGAAGGTACGGTAGAAAGTGTGTACCTGACAGATGACATGACGATCGAACTGATTGCCGACGGCATTCATCTGCCCGCTACCATCCTGCGCCTTGCCTACAAGTTGAAGGGAGTAGAACGGACCTGCCTCGTCACCGATGCCCTTTCGTCGGCAGCCAATGAAGGAAAACCTGTAAACGATCCGCGCATCATCATCGAAGACGGAGTCTGCAAGCTGGCCGACCGCTCGTCACTGGCTGGCAGTATCGCCACCAGCGATACCCTTGTCCGCACCATGGTGAAAGCAGGCATTCCACTGGGCGACGTTCTGCGGATGGCCGCCGAAACTCCGGCCCGCATTATGGGAGTGGACGACCGGAAAGGCTCGCTCCAGAAAGATAAAGATGCCGATATCGTCATCTTGGACAAAGACTTAAACGTCCGTGCCGTATGGCAATATGGAATATGCAAACTGCAAAACATCTGACAGGATATGTAGCTTGACGCCCTTCCAAAGATTGAAGAGAGAATCGTAAAAAAAGTTAATCAATCAAACCTATTCAACGGTTCGGCAGTTTTATGAACGGCAAAAAGTACACAAAAAGCGTAGCAAACGCTTTCCTGCAGATATTTATCAACTTAAAACAGAAAGAACATGAAACAGATGAAAACAACCGCATTCATACTTAGCGGAGCCTTGTTATTAGCAAGCTGTGGCACCATGAACAATACTACCAAAGGTGGTATCATCGGTGGCGGATCGGGAGCAGCAGCCGGAGCAATTATCGGCGGCCTGATCGGTAAAGGTAAAGGTGCAGCCATTGGAGCTGCCGTTGGAGCAGCCGTTGGTACGGGAACAGGGGTAATCATCGGTAAAAAGATGGATAAAAAAGCCGCAGAAGCTGCCCAGATAGAAGGGGCACAGGTCGAAAAGGTTACTGATACGAACGGACTGGCCGCCGTAAAGGTTTCTTTCGATTCGGGCATTCTGTTCGCTTTCAACTCTTCCGCATTAAGCAATACGTCGAAGGCATCATTGCGCGAATTGGCTCAAATTCTAAAAGACGATACGACAACCGACATCGCCATCATCGGGCATACCGACAAAGTAGGAACCTACGAGGCCAATATCAAAGTATCCAAAGACCGCGCCTATGCGGTAGAGAACTATCTGCAGGATTGCGGCGTATCTCCGGCACAGTTCAAGCAAGTGAAGGGTGTGGGTTACGACGAGTACGATGAAAGCCTTTCGGCTGAGCAAAACCGCCGTGTAGAAGTCTACATGTACGCCAGCGAGCAAATGATCAAAGAAGCAGAGGCCCAACAATGACAATGAAAAAAGCTTTGCGGATACTCCGCAACCTGATATTGTTTTTCTTTATAACCACTACCGTCATGGTAGTGGTTTATCGTTTTATGCCGGTATACATCACCCCTCTCATGGTGATACGCAGCGCCCAGCAAATCTTTAAAGGAAATTCTCCGGAATGGCATCACACATGGGTACCTCTAAACGAAATATCGCCTCACCTTCCCATGGCCGTCATAGCTTCTGAGGACAACCGTTTTGCCTCGCACAACGGCTTCGACTTCATTGAAATCGAAAAAGCAATCAAGGAGAACAAGACCCGCAAACGGAAACGCGGTGCAAGCACCATCAGCCAGCAGACAGCCAAGAATGTCTTCCTCTGGCCCCAGTCGTCATGGATCAGAAAAGGATTCGAATGTTACTTTACCTGCCTTATCGAACTATGCTGGTCGAAAGAACGGATCATGGAAGTCTATCTGAACTCCATCGAAATGGGTCCCAACATTTATGGTGCCCAGGCGGCTGCCAAGCTGAAGTTCAAGACAACCGCCCGAAAACTAAGCGCCGGCCAATGCGCACTTATTGCCGCTACCCTGCCCAATCCCATCCGTTTCGATTCGGCACACCCTTCACCCTATATACAGAAAAGGCAGAAACAAATATTAAGGCTCATGAAACTGGTCCCTAAATTTCCGCCTGAATGAATTCCATTTGGATAGAATCTGAAAGTGTGTCAAATTGAGGAACCGTCTCCTTTAGGCACAGATTACACGAAATTTCGCGGATGATGATAATTCTTCTTTTTCTCTACGTTTTTCCGCGTAATCGGTGCCTAAAAATAACAAGATGTCAGTTACTTTTGGTTTCGACACACCCCCATAGGGATGATAAGGGTTCCATCTTCAGATAAAATTCAAAGGCACTCGCCAGTCCACCGCAGACTTCTGCCAGTAGCGGAATATCAACCCCGCCAATAGTATCTTCGTAAAGCCCCCATGAAGAGATTCTAAATACTAAACGGCTCTATCGAGAAAAACCTTTTTTTAGGCGGCAAAATCCGAGCAAACATCTATCATTTTTGTCGTTCGTCGGAAACGGACGTACTTTTGTCTACGCAAAAGAACATCAAATAGAAAAATCCGATATGAAAAATGTTAGAAAATTGACGGTAATTACTCTCTGTATGGCCAATAGTGCAATACTTTTAGCGCAAAATGACAGTATCGCACAAACAGCCGTCCAGGCAGATACGGAACAGTCCAGCACTCTGCCTGAGCAGTGGGACTTGCGGACGTGCATAGAATATGCACTTCAGCAAAACATTACAATCCGTAGAAACAAGCTGAGTGCCGAAAGCAGCGAAGTAGATGTCAAGACTGCGAAAGCCTCACTTTTCCCCAGCCTGTCGGCCAGTGTCAGCCAGCGTATTGTAAACCGCCCGAACAGTGAAAATGGTACCATCATCAGTGGAGACAACATTACCAGCAGCCAAAGCAAAACATCGTACAACGGAAGCTATGGCATTGATATGAACTGGACCCTCTACAACGGCAGCAAACGGCTGAACACATTGAAACAGCAACAACTGAACAGCCGCATTGCCGACTTGAACGTAGCGCAAAGCGAAAACAGCATCGAAGAAAGTATCACTCAGATTTACATACAGATACTGTACGCCGCCGAATCGGTAAAAGTCAACGAGTCGACTCTGGAACTGAGCAAAGCCCAGTACGAACGCGGTAAATCGCTGTTCGAAGCAGGGAGTATTGCACAAAGCGACTTAGCACAATTGGAAGCACAGGTCAGCACCGACAAATATCAGCTCGTCACAGCACAAGCCACATTACAAGATTATAAGTTACAACTGAAACAACTGCTAGAACTGGACGGTGAAGAGGAAATGGATCTTTATATACCGGCACTCGGCGATGAAAACATACTGACGCCTCTGCCTGCCAAAGCCGATGTATACCGTTCGGCCCTCGCACTGCGTCCGGAAATCGAAGCCGGCAGACTGAACGTGGAAACATCCGACCTGGACATCAAAATAGCTAAAGCAGGCTATATCCCCACTTTAAGCTTAAGTGCAGGTATCGGTAGTACCAATGCCAATGGCAACGACTTCAGCTTCTCCGAACAGATAAAGCAGAACTGGAACAACTCATTGGGATTGACAATCAGCATTCCTATTTTTACCAATCGACAGACAAAAAGTGCTGTGCAGAAGGCTAAAATCCAGAAACAGACCAGCGAACTGGACTTGCTTGACGAACAAAAGAATCTTTATAAGACCATCGAAAGCCTGTGGCTCGATGCCAACAGTGCCCAGCAGCGCTATGTGGCAGCCGTCGAAAAGCTGAAAAGTACCCAGACAAGCTATAACCTGGTTCAGGAACAGTTCAATTTCGGTATGAAAAATACCGTAGAACTGCTGACCGAGAAAAACAACCTGCTGAGTGCCCAACAGGAAATGCTGCAAGCCAAATACATGGCCATCCTCAATACGCAGTTATTAAAATTCTATCAGGGAGAACAGATTTCAATCTGACCAACAGAAGAGAAACAGGATTTTTATCCGGACTAACATCTATAATATCTAAAATCACAATATATGAACAAGAAAAAAATCATCCTTCTCATCGCAGTTATCGTTGTGATAGCTGCCATAGGAACCTGGCTGCTGGGAAGTTCGTCGACCAAGCGTAAGGTGACTTATGCCACAGCCACAGCAAGCAAAGGTGAAATCTCCGAATCGGTAACGGCTACCGGAACTATTGAACCGGTGACCGAAGTAGAAGTCGGAACCCAAGTCAGTGGAATTATCGACAAGATTTATGTCGACTACAATTCCGTAGTAACCAAAGGAGAGCTCATAGCCGAAATGGACCGTGTGACTCTGCTGACAGAAGTTGAATCGCAGAAAGCTACATATAACGGAGCTAAAGCCGAATACGAATACCAGAAAAAGAACTACGAACGCAACAAAGGCTTGCACGAGAAACAACTGATAAGCGACACCGATTACGAACTTTCGCTCTATAACTACGAGAAAGCCAAAAGCACCTACGAAAGCTGTAAAGCGACATTGGCCAAGGCCGAACGTAACCTGGCATACGCAACCATCACTTCGCCCATCGACGGAGTAGTAATCAGCAAAGACGTAGAAGAAGGACAGACCGTTGCTTCCGGCTTCGAAACTCCTACCCTGTTTACGATTGCCGCCGACCTGACCCAGATGCAGGTAGTGGCCGATGTGGACGAAGCTGACATAGGCGGTGTAGAGGAAGGCCAACGGGTAACGTTTACAGTTGATGCTTATCCGAATGACGTTTTCGAAGGAAAAGTAACTCAGATCCGTCTGGGAGACGACAGCTCTTCAAGCTCGACAAGCACTACTTCCTCCAGCACGGTTGTGACATACGAGGTTGTCATTTCGGCACCGAATCCGGACCTGAAGCTCAAACCAAGACTGACTGCCAATGTCACCATATACACGCTGGACAGAAAAGACGTACTCTGCGTACCCTCACGTGCTCTGCGCTTTACACCGGAAGCACCGCTTATCAGCGAAGAAGATATTGTCAACGACTGCAACGCAGAACACAAAGTATGGACCCGTGAAGGAAATACATTTACCGCACATCCGGTAGAAGTAGGTATCTCAAACGGCATCTATACTGAAATAACCAGTGGTATCAGCGAAGGTACCACCATCGTTACCGAAGCAACCATAGGCAATCCAAACGGAAACAATGTTCCTTCTGACATGAGCGAAAACGGCAGCAGTGAGAAAAGTCCGTTTATGCCAGGCCCTCCGGGAAATGACAAGAAGAAAAACAAATAATCCATCAATGCAATCATCATGAGTAAAGTCGTTATCGAACTTAAAAATATCAAACGGAACTTCCAGGTAGGAGACGAGACTGTCCACGCATTGCGTGGCGTCTCGTTCACGATCACCGAAGGAGAATTCGTTACCATCATGGGAACGTCCGGTTCGGGAAAATCGACCCTGCTGAACACATTAGGATGCCTTGATACCCCCACCAGCGGAGAATATCTGCTGGACGGTATCTCCGTACGTACCATGTCGAAGCCTCAGCGTGCCATACTGCGCAACCGGAAAATCGGCTTTGTATTTCAGAACTACAACCTGCTTCCCAAAACGACATCGGTAGAGAATGTCGAACTGCCACTGATGTACAACTCTGCCGTATCGGCCGCAGAACGGAGAAGAAGGGCAATCGAAGCGCTCAAAGCCGTAGGCTTGGGCGACCGTCTGGAGCATAAATCGAACCAGATGTCGGGCGGACAGATGCAACGTGTGGCCATCGCCCGTGCATTGGTAAACAATCCGGCAGTTATTCTGGCCGACGAAGCAACCGGAAACCTGGATACACGAACCTCGTTCGAGATTCTGGTATTGTTTCAAAAGCTGCATGCCGAAGGGCGTACAATTATTTTTGTAACCCACAATCCCGAAATAGCCCAATACAGCAGCCGCAACATTGTGCTTCGCGACGGACAGGTGAAAGAAGATCGGCTGAATGACCATATCCTGGATGCGGCAGAAGCACTGGCAGCGCTTCCCAAACAGGAAGAGGATGACTAATTGTACATAAGAGAATCACCCTTCCGAATCCGAACAATTCATAAAAACAACAATGCAATGAATGGTACTAATCTATTTAAAATAGCTCTTCGCGCACTGGCCAACAACAAGCTGCGTGCCTTCCTGACCATGTTGGGTATCATCATTGGTGTAGCTTCGGTCATCACCATGCTTGCTATCGGACAAGGCTCGAAAAAGAGTATACAGAAACAAATCTCAGAAATGGGATCGAACATGATTATGATACATCCGGGTGCAGATATGCGTGGCGGTGTACGTCAGGATCCCAGTTCGATGCAGACCCTGAAGCTGACCGATTACGAATCGTTGCGCAACGAGACCAACTATATCTCGGCCATCAGTCCCAACGTATCGTCATCCGGCCAACTTATCGCCGGCAATAATAACTACCCGTCTTCGGTAAGCGGTGTAGGTATCGACTACCTCGAAATTCGCCAGCTCAACATCGAAAGCGGCGAAATGTTCACAGAAAGCGACATACAGACTTCTGCCAAGGTGTGCGTCATTGGTAAAACCATAGCCGACAACCTCTTCCCTAACGAAGACCCTGTGGGCAGAATCATCCGCTTCAATCAGGTGCCTTTCCGGGTAGTAGGCGTACTGAAATCGAAAGGATACAACTCAATGGGTATGGACCAGGACGACGTGGTGCTGGCTCCCTACACCACCGTTATGAAACGTCTGCTGGCACAAACTTATCTGGAGGGAATCTTTGCTTCGGCCTTGACCGAGGACATGACCGACAATGCGAGCGAAGAAATCACTGAAATCCTGCGCCGTAACCATAAGCTGAAAGAAAGCGACGACGACGATTTCACCATCCGTTCCCAACAGGAGCTGAGCAGCATGCTCAACTCTACCACCGACCTGATGACCACACTGCTGGCATGTATTGCCGGAATCTCCCTGGTAGTAGGCGGCATCGGTATTATGAACATCATGTATGTATCGGTTACGGAACGTACACGCGAAATCGGCTTGCGTATGTCTGTCGGCGCACGGGGAATTGACATCTTAAGTCAGTTTCTGATCGAAGCCATACTGATCAGCATTACCGGAGGAATCATCGGGGTCATTATAGGATGCGGAGCTTCATTCATTGTGAAAAACGTAGCCCATTGGCCCATATATATCCAGACGTGGAGCGTGCTCCTTTCGTTTGCAGTATGTACCATTACAGGCGTATTCTTTGGATGGTATCCTGCCAAAAAAGCAGCCGACCTGGATCCTATTGAAGCCATCCGATACGAATAATTCAAATATTTTGCTATCTTTGCAACACCATGAAACAGTTAGAAGCTTCCTCCCGCTACCACATCATCGAAGCCATGATACACATCATTGGCTGGGGAATCGTATTTGCCTTTCCGTTCATCATGATGACACGTAGCGGATTCACAATCAGCTGGCAAGACTACCTGCACCACGGAGGTATAGTACCGGTCACCTTTTTGATCGTATTCTACGTGAACTATTTTATCCTCATCCCCCATTATTTGTTTAAAGGACGGACGAAAGAATATTTCATTCTGAATATATTGCTGATACTGTGTACTGCGATTGGAGTACATTTCTGGCAAGACTATATATCGGTACGGTTTCCAAGGAAGGAACATGACCAGGACAAGCCAATGGCTCCCCCCCGCTGGATATTCTTCCTTCGGGATATCTTCTCCATGATCCTGACAGTCGGACTGAGTACAGCCATCCGGTTAAGCGGACGATGGGGACAGATCGAAGCAGCCCGACGCGAAGCTGAAAAGAGCCGTACGGAAGCCGAGTTGAAGAATCTGCGCAATCAACTGAATCCGCATTTTCTGCTCAACACGCTCAACAACATTTATGCACTGATAGCTTTTGATACAGACAAGGCACAGGCTGCCGTACAGGAATTAAGCCGTTTGCTGCGTCATGTGCTATATGACAACCAGCAGAATTTTGTTCCCCTGGGAAAGGAAATGGACTTCATACGCAATTATATCGAACTGATGCGTATACGGCTGTCTTCCAATGTAACAGTAGAAACTGCAATCTCTGTCCGACCCGACAGCCGGACAGAGATTGCCCCATTGATATTTATTTCTTTAATAGAAAATGCTTTCAAGCATGGCATCTCACCTACCGAGCCTAGTTATATACGCATTCATTTCTCCGAAAGCGAACAGGAAGTACGCTGCGAAATCTACAACAGCTACCATCCTAAGAACGAAGCGGACAAAAGCGGAAGCGGCATCGGACTGGAACAGGTGCGAAAAAGACTGGAACTCACTTATCCGGGCCGTTACAACTGGGAGCACGGAGTCAGTGAAGACAATACCGAATACAGATCTGTTCTTGTAATCAACATATAATAACCAAAGACTATGACTCTGAACTGTGCAATAGTAGATGATGAACCGTTAGCTCTTAACCTTTTGGAGAGCTACGTCAACAAAACCCCGTTTCTTACATTGGCGGGCAAGTATTCCAGCGCTGTGCAAGCCATGAAAGAATTGCCGGGCAAGCAGATAGACCTGCTGTTTCTGGACATCCAAATGCCCGAATTAAACGGTTTGGAATTCTCCAAAATGGTCAATTCACATACCCGTATTGTCTTCACTACAGCTTTTGGCCAGTATGCCATCGACGGATATAAAGTCAATGCCTTGGATTATTTGTTGAAACCCATTTCGTATGTCGATTTCCTTCAGGCTGCCAACAAGGCCGTACAATGGTTCGAACTTCTGCAACAGCCCAAAGAAGAGATTGACAGCATCTTCGTCAAGAGTGAGTATAAGCTGGTGCAAATTGAACTGAAAAACATTCTTTATGTTGAAGGACTGAAAGACTACATCAAAATCTACGAAGAAGGCAATTCCAAACCCATCCTCTCGCTAATGAGCATGAAAGCGATGGAAGAAATGCTTCCGGCTTCCCGATTCATGCGGGTACACCGCTCATATATTGTTCAGAAAGACAAAATCCGCATCATCGACCGCGGACGCATTGTTTTTGGCAAAAACTACATTCCTGTCAGCGACAGCTACAAACAAACCTTCCAAGAGTTTTTGGACAAGCGGACGTTGACATAAAGCTCTTGGAAGGTTTGCTTCCAGAAATAGGAATAAGCTGTGTCGTTGGTTTCTGTCATATCAGAGTGCAGTTTTAATCATTATATTTTTTGAAATTTTCTGCCTGCTCCAGTATCTCCTTAAACACCTCGTCATTCGTTACCGGTGGATAACCATATTTTGCCAGAATCAGAATCAAGTCCATTTTCAGCTCTGCCTTGATGTCATCACGAGTAGACCAGTCTGTGTATTTTGATTTGTCTGCCACAATCTTCTTTATCTCAGCTGCCAGTTTTAACAATTTGTCTTCAGGATATTCAAAACCAAACTGTTTGGCAATCGATTTTAAGATATCGTAAAAAGCTTTTTCTTCATAGCTGATACCCAAATTCTGAAAAGACTTCTTTTCCTTGTTCAGTTCCTTCAGCAAATCTGCCATTTGATTTGCCACTTCCGTCAACACCTCATCCGCAAAAATCGCGCTGTCACGCCGTTCATTGTATTTCTCAACCAAAGTGCTCAGACGTTTGGAGAAATCCACCCCCTTCACCTTATTTACTTTTTTGAACTCGGTAATGACGGTTTTTAGCAGGCGCTCCATCAGTTTCACTTTCGTGTTAGGCAGTTTCAGTTTTCCCAGACGTTCCATGTATTCCTCGCTCAGCACATCCAGGTTCTTCTTATCATTGCCTATCTGAATGATTTCTTCTACCCCTTCCGACTGAATGGCTTCTTCAATCATCTCACTGACCCGACGATTCATTTGCGAAATATCCGGCGTATCACCGATTGTCAGCTTATAAATGATAGACCTTACTCCGCAGAAATAATGGATTTCCTCTCGTTCGGCATCGTCTATTTCTTCGCTGTTACTGCACAGGTTAAATGCCGATTTCAGTTTCCTGGCATGTCCCATAAATAAGTTTTCCTGCTCTTTGGTGTGCTGCATCCATTCAGCACCCCGATTCAGGCAATCCAATTGTTCCAATGGCGTACCCGTAGAAAATACCGAATAGTCGAACGACCCAAACAATCGCCGAATGATGTCCAGTTCATCTTTCACCATAACGACGGACTGACCGATGTTTTCCACCGAATCCACATTCGCATCCCCTTGCGCATAACGTTTCAAAGCAACGTTCATATTGCTCTTAATGCCGATATAATCCACAACCAAGCCTTTTTCTTTTCCGGGATAGACTCGGTTCACACGCGAAATGGTCTGAACAAGTGTATGTTGTTGCAAAGGCTTGTCGATGTACATCGTATCCAGACAGTCCACATCAAAGCCTGTGGTCCACATATCCACCACAATGGCGATCTTGAAGTTCGATTTAGGCTTTTTGAATACTTCTGCCCAGGCACGGCGATCCTCATCCGTTCCCAACAAGTTATATAGTTCCAGGTTGTCGTCCTTACTCCGGGTCATAATCAGCTTGATTTTCTCAATAGGAAATCCCCGGTCGCCATAAGGGACAAAAGAATCGGCTGCCATCGGCCAACCGGTATCCAACTTCTTCTGTTCACCTGGGATACTTGCCCATTCGGGACGCAAAGCAACAATCTTCTTATACAGATGAAAGGCTATCGTGCGGTTGGAGCAAACGAACATAGCTTTTCCTTCTACCGTGCTTCCTTCTTCCACCCGTTTTTCATAATGGGCAACGAAGTCTTCGGCCACCGCCTGCAAGCGGTCACTGTCTCCCAAGATACGTTCCATCTGGGTCACCGCTTTCTTGCTTTCTTCTATCTGGTATTCGTTCGTACCTTCCTCGGCACATCGCTTGTAGTATTCCTCTATTTCCTTCAACTTCCGGTTATCGAGCAACACCTTGGCAGCACGCCCTTCATACACGATACGCCGCGTAATGCCATCGGTCACCGATTCGGTCATGGTATAGGCATCCACTACTTCGCCGAACACATCGATTGTCGCATCAATCGGAGTACCCGTAAACCCTACATACGTGGCATTGGGCAATGACTCGTGCAGGTATTTGGCAAAACCATAGTTACGCCTTACTCCCTTTTCGGTCTGCTTCACCTGCATGGAGAGATTGGTCTGCGAGCGGTGCGCTTCGTCCGAGATGCAAATAATGTTTGCCCGTTTAGACAAGAGCCGTGTATCTTCCGTGAATTTATGAATAGTGGTCAGGAATACCCCACCGCTGTTTCGCCCGGCTAAATGCTCCCGTAGCTTGTCCCTGCTTTCCACTTCTATGACACATTCGTCACCGATGAAGTTCTTGGCCGTACCAAACAGTTTGGAAAGCTGGTCGTCCAGGTCGGTACGGTCGGTTATCAGCACAATCGTAGGACTGGCAAACTCCCGGCTCCGCATCAACATCCGGCTGAGAAACAACATCGTGATGCTCTTGCCGCATCCGGTAGCCCCGAAGTAAGTACCACCTTTCCCGTCACCTCCTTCCCGAAGCTTGGAATGCAGACGGATATTCTCGAACAGCTTGTGCGTGGCAAAGAACTGCGGATAGCGGCAAACTACCTTCTTCTCGTTCTTCGACGAATCGGGGAAGAACACAAAGTCCTTGATTACGCTCAGTAGTCTGTCTTTGCGGAACAACCCTTTGACCATGGTCAGCAGCGAGTTGATGCCATCCGTCGCCTTGTCATCGGCCTCCACCTTCCGCCAGGTATAAAAGAAGTCGTAAGGTGAGAACAACGACCCGTATTTGTTGTTCACCCCATCGCTGACGACCACGAAAGCATTGTATTTGAACAAGTCGGGGATGTCGCGCCGATAGCGTACGGTGAGCTGCGTATAGGCGTCCATGATGGTCGTGTCTTCTTTCACCGCACTCTTAAACTCCAGTACCACTACCGGCAGCCCGTTCACATAGACAATACCATCAGGGATACGCTTTTCCGTTCCTTTTATTTCCAGTTGGTTGACAATGCGAAACAGATTGTTTCCTTTCCCCTCTTCGCTAAAATCTATCGGTTCGATAAACAAGTCAGGCAAAGCGGTATCTTCACGCTTCAACGAAAATCCTTCAGTGATCAAACGGTATGTCTGTACATTATTGTCATACAGAGATAGTCCGCTATTGGCAGTCAACTTTGCCAATACACTTTCTATTTCAAGCGATGTAATGCCGACCTCCCGATAGCGGTTACTGAGGTACGTGCGCATATCGTCGCGCAGCAATACTTCATCCGCTTCTTTCTGGATTTCTTCTCCGCTGGTATAAATATATCCTTCCTGCTGGAATAACTCCATGATGGAGAGTTCGAGGGTGTGTTCGTTGAAGTGTGACATAATGCTCTATTTTTTAAATATATCAGAGTTCACCGTAAAAAACAATCTATTCGCAAGCTTTTGAGAAAATTCGTCTTGTTTGATTCCCAATTTTTGCATGAGTTTATTTTGATGATTTCTTTCTATTTGTGCCAACAATTGCCTTCTCGTCGGCTTTATCTCATTATGGTGATGCAAATGTTGAATAATGGCTATATTATTTCTTCTCTTTAATTCATTTCCAATTTGCTTCCACCATCTAAGATCTGTATCTCCAAGAGATGTACCATATAATATAACTAGATTTGCCTCTTTTATAAACTCCTCGCAATGCTCGTGTTTTAAAAACTTCATGGCATGATTCGATTGGATTTTTATCAATAGATCTTTTACATTATCATTCATTCGGAATTTCTCATTCGCTATTTGTTTTTCATTGTCCACTCCTATAATAATAGCATCATTTAAGCCCCCGTGAACATGAATGACATTATGCAAAACCTTGCTACTATTAAAAATTTTCGTCACATTACTATTTTGAGTTTTTAAAGATAATAATTTCTCCAATGTATTAGTATAGTTTAAGGTTATAACATTTATATTTATACCATCACTACACCCATTGACAAATTGACTATAACGAATCCTATCAAATTCTCCTAAATATCCTCCAAAAGATAAAAAATCATTTTGAAATTTACTCTTCAGTTCCTCTGAAGGAATAAACTTCCCATCTTCGGACTTTAGATATTCTTGCAAGCAATCACTCAATTCAAAATACAAACTTTGGAAATCTTCTTCTGTATCAATCCTAGACGTAAATTTTCCAAACGCCTCCTCCATATCAGCCCATAATTTTGTATCCTTTTTTATGTTTGATTTCAAATTCTGTAATAAAGCACTACCTTCTTGCTTATCCAAATAATCATAAAATTCCGGATAACTGGTTTTCAAACCTTGTGCTTTATCAAAACCATTTCCTAAAATATATACTATATTCATATTTATCAAAATATTTTTATTTCCACATCCTTGCCAATAGCAAAGACTGTAATTCGATTAGTATCTTATTTTCTTGGTCAGAAGCTAAAGAATGATTCAAAATACAATAAAATGTAGATTCAATATCTTTTAATTTTAAGGTTGGAGGTATCACCATTGGAAATGAGCGAAGACTATCAGCTTCTACTCGCTGTCTCCCATCTGACCCTGTTTGACATTTTTTCGCAAATATCTTGAATTCTTGCTCTCTAATAATAGTAGATAAAAGGCCTGTTAATTGAATGTATTTTCCTCTGAAAATAATAAATTCAGTAGAACCAGCAGCAATTTCATTGGGTAATAAAGATCTTACAACAGCGGCTTTGCCATTTTCCATACAGGGTGTTATACGAGCAAAAAGAACATCACCATTTTGGAACTTTGTTCCTCCTGAATATAATTTCTGTGCAAACTTCTTGATTCCAAAACCTTTTATTGGTAATGCGTCCATTTCAACAAAAGAACAATTTTCATTTTTCTGTAAAGACAATCGTGGATTTATGTCTGCAACCTCTCCCAACGTCCCTATTCTCCACCCTTCCGGCAAATTCTCTTTATCAATCCCATCCACAAACATTTTACGATAGAGTGTTTGGGCTGTTTCTTCCAAACGAGTGATCATTTGTTCGTTCAGACGAATTCTTTTGGAAATAGTTTCGTATTCAGCAACTATTTTTCGTTGTTGTTCGATGGGAGGAATAGGAAGAGTCATATCACAGAAATCTTGCCAAGTAAGACTACCTCTGACCCCTCCAACCGCATAGAAACTTGCTTCTCGATCAAATTCATTACGAGAAAACCACATCATCAAATATTGCGGTAACAATACGGTTTTATCTACAACCTCAAACATTGGATATGCAGGTGACATAATTGCACATTCACCTTCAAACATAGCAACAGGCATCTTCCCATCTCGACTCACCTGCATTAAACTACAAGCGAACTGTTCTTTACGTATCACCTTATAATTAGACAAATCTGTTCCTATTGTATTAGCAACAGACGGAATAAAAGCCTTATTAATAGTCAAACCAACAAGTTCTTTCACCTCCAAATCCCTGTTCCTCACATCCACCTCTCGGATATAATCGCCCAATCGTTTGTAACCCGTCTTACTCATAATTGTTCTTGTTAATCAGGTTTACCACTACTTTCACCATAATATCCTTTTCCTCCGTACGGCTCTCGGCTATCATCAGTGTAAGAGCCACAAGGGTGTTGTCGGCAATGCGTTTGCTCCCATCCGGATTATAAAGAATGCCATTGCCGGCCATAAACCACAGAAAGAGGGTGGCCGCAATGCGTTTGTTGCCATCGCTGAATGAATGGTTTTTCGTCACGAGGTAAAGCAGCATAGCGGCTTTTTCCTCTACAGAAGGATAAAGGTCTTGCCCACCAAAAGTCTGATATATTTGTCCGATGGAGCTTTTAAAAGAATCATCCTTCTCGTGGGCAAACCACTGGCTTCCACCGAATTTTTCTTTCAGTTCTGTTATGGCCTGCATGGCTCCTTCGTAAGTAGCATGGAACTTAGCCTCGTTGGTGGTCTGCTCTACCGCCAGTTGCTGATAATCGTACCGGTCCAACGTATCGAGAGCATAAGCGTAATCGGTAACCACTTCCACCAGATTGAGCGCATCATCGGAAGTCAATGCCTCTTGTGCCTTAACCGTCCGGCCCAAGACGGAAACCAACTGTTTCAGCTCTGTATAGCGTTGTTCTGTCAGGGCTTTATTGACGGCATAGCCTTTCACCAGGTATTCCTTCAGCACCCTATTAGCCCATCGGCGAAAGTCCACACCTTTTTTTGATTTGACCCGATAACCCACCGAAATGATGACATCAAGGTTATAAAAACGTACATCATGTGTCTGGGTTTTGCCTTCCAGCGCGCCGTGTGCTGTGGTTGTCGCAAAATTTGCGACAACCACTTCGCTCGCAAGTTCCTCTTTTATGGCATTGTCTATATGCTTACGAATTGTTTTTGAATCGCGCCCAAATAGTTCGGCTATCTGATAGGCGTTCAACCATACCGTATCTTGGTCTATTCTGACCTTAAGCTGTGTTTCTCCATCTTCCGAACGATAGATAACGATTTTATCATTCAATTCCATAGCCCAATTCCTTAAACAGATTCAACAAATCTTTTTTGCTCTCTTCTTCCTGTTTCAGCAATTCCTTCATTTCTGCTTGCAGCTCTTTCATCCTGGAATCGAAGTCTATGCCTTCGTCACGGCTCTTGAACTCAATGTATTTGCTGGGAACAAGCGACCAACCTTTTGCCTCTATCTCTTCGAGGGTGGCCGAATAGCAATATTCCGGCACATTCCGATAAGTCTGTTCGTACCCTTCATGCTGCCAGTTATGGAAGTTTTCGGCAATACGCGCAATCTGTTCCGGCGAAAATTGAATGTATTTCTTCTCGAAAGGTTCGCCCCACTGACGCAAGTCTATGAACAGCACTTCATTCTCACGGTTGCGATATTTCACCAGCTGGCCGTTCTGCTCCACGGTACGGGCCTTGCGGTTGCCTGCCAGAATCCAGAGCGTCACACTGATGTCGGTAGAATAGAACATATTGCGTGGGAGAATGACGATGGCTTCCACCAGATGATTCTTGAGCAACTGGCGACGGATGCTCAACTCCGTGCCATCGCCACTTAATGCTCCGTTGGCCAGCAGAAACCCCGCCATACCGTTGGCTGACAATTTGGAAACGATGTTCAGTATCCAACCGTAATTGGCGTTAGTGGTGGGCGGAACATCGTAACCGTGCCAACGCGGGTCATTGGTCAGCTCGTTATCGGCACGCCAGTCTTTCTGATTGAAAGGAGGATTGGCCATGATGAAATCGGCCTTCAAGTCCTTGTGCTGGTCGTCGTGGAAGGTATCTGCGGCTTTCTCGCCCAAGTTGCATGCTATGCCACGAATGGCCAGATTCATCTTGGCCAGTTTATAAGTGGTGTTGGTGTATTCTTGCCCGTAAACCGAAATATCTTTCTTGTTTCCATGATGTGCTTCAATGAACTTCATGCTCTGCACAAACATACCACCCGAACCGCAACAAGGGTCATAGATTTTGCCCCGATAGGGCTGAATCATTTCAGCTATCAGATTGACAATCGTCTTAGGAGTATAATACTCCCCTTTCCCCTTGCCTTCTGCTATGGCAAACTTTCCCAAGAAGTATTCATAAACACGTCCTATCAAATCGTGCTCCTTATCCTTTTGCGTATCTATCTTGCCTATCACATCCAGCAAACTAGCCAACTTAGTACGGTCAAGCCCCAGCCCGGAATAGTAATTACTGGGCAATGCACCTTTCAGTGCCGGATTATCTTTTTCCACCTGTGCCAAAGCTGCGTCTATCTTAATGGCAATATCGTTCTGCTTTGCATTTTCCATCAAGTAATCCCAGCGGCTGACTTCACTCAAATAAAATACATTCTTTGCATTATAGAATACGGACTGATTTACAAATGCTTCTTTACCTTCTGCCATCAGTTCGTCACGCCGTTCCACAAAACGGTCGAAAGCATATTTCAGGAATATCAGACTTAATACGACATGCTTGTATTCTGACGGTTCGACTGACCCACGCAATTTATTAGCCGATTCCCAAAGAGTTTCCTCAATGCTCTTTTCTTTCTGCAATTTCTTTGCCATATTTATTTTATCCCTCAAATCCGCAACCTATAGGGTTTAGTGGGATTTTGCTTGCAAAGCGACAAAA
>ENA-OPBO01000370-OPBO01000370.1-human-gut-metagenome-genome-assembly--contig:-NODE-370-length-39616-cov-17.074948_pt1 | contig 39616 bp, 38 predicted proteins | sample MGYA00241071_ERZ501458 | MGnify/ENA primary metagenome ERZ501458 (study PRJEB25962, sample SAMEA2042509) | human gut metagenome | biome: human gut; feature: human-associated habitat; material: faeces... | reverse complement strand
CGAACGGCGGCTGCCGCTGGCCCTGCTGGTCAACATCCTCGGAGGGCCAAGTGCCAACTCGCTGCTGAACATGGTCATCCGCGAACGGAACGGCCTCTCGTACAACATCGAAGCCTCCTATACGCCCTATGGCGACACGGGAATCGTGGCCATCTACTTCAGTTCGGAGCACGCCAATGCCGAACAGTGCATCGAGCTTATCGACGAGCAGTTGCGTGCGCTCCGGACCACACCGCTCTCGGGCCGTCGCCTCTCGATGGCCAAGAAGCAGTTCATCGCCCAGCTGGCCATCTCGAGCGAAAGCAACGAAAGCTACATGCTCAGCGCCGGAAAAAGCCTGCTCACCCACGACGAGGTGGACACCATGGAGCAGGTCTATGCCAAGATCCGTGCACTGACGGCCTCGCAACTCACCGAGGTGGCCGAAGAGGTCCTCTCGGGAATGTCACGTCTCATCTACCAATAACCCATCGACTCGCATGAACGCTCTCGAACGATACATCGACGAACACTCCTCGCCCGAAGAGGAGCTCCTCCACCGGCTCGACCGCGAGACGAATCTCCGCACGGTCGCCCCACGCATGCTCTCGGGGCACATTCAGGGGCGGCTGCTCGAAATGATCGTCCGCATGTTCCGCCCGAAAAGGGTGCTCGAAATCGGGACATTCACCGGTTATTCGGCCCTCTCGATGGCGGCCGGCCTCGACGACGAAGCCCGTCTGGACACCATCGAGGTCGACGACGAGCTGGAGGAGTTCACCCGCTCGTGGTTCGACCGCTCGCCCCACGGCCGCAAGATCCGCTTCCTGATCGGTTCGGCTCTCGAAATAGCCCCGACACTCGGCGAGGTCTACGACCTGGTCTTCATCGACGGCGACAAGCGCGAATATCCCGACTACTACCGCATGCTGATGGGCGACAACAGCTCGCGGCCGCTCGTCCACACCGGGTCGATCCTCATTGCCGACAACATCCTCTGGTCGGGAAAGGTCGTCGAACCCGTGGCCCACAACGACCGCCACACGCAGGCCCTCCTGGAGTTCAACCGCATGGTGGTCGAGGATCCAAGGGTGGAGAATGTCATCGTCCCGCTGCGCGACGGGCTGAATCTGATCCGCGTGCGCTGAGGGTCCACGGTGAATCAGCATCCCGAAGCGATGGGTGCAATGCCGGTTCGCCGAGAAGGGGAGCAGCGTGCCGCCGAAGGAGGACAGAAGAGGGGTGAAAAAACAAATGGCATAAGGAAGAAGGCTCGGTTCGGGACGTGCAGTTTCGAGGGAAAAATCGCAGAAAAGGATCGGGTAAAAAGAAAAGTTCAACGATTCGGATTGTCTTTTTGCAGGATTTCAGAAACCCAATGGACAATCTCGAAAATTTTTACTTATCTTTAGGAACCCATTCTAAAATTGCCCGCCATGAAGAAACTGTTCCTGTCGTTCGTCACGGCCCTGTGGGTCGTATCCCTGCCTGCCCAGGAATCCGATTTCCGGTTCGGAAAGGTCTCCGAAGAGGAGCTCCGTATGGAGCGCTATGAAAAGGATCCCGATGCCAATGCCGTCGTCCTCTACGAGGAGACATCGATTCACTACCTCGTCGGCAACCAGCTGTCCCTGATCCGCGACTACTTCGTCCGGATCAAGGTGCTCAAGAGCGACGGCGCCGATGTCGCCAATGTCGAACTCCCGTACATCTTCCAGCACGAAAACTACGCAAACCTCGACGCCGTCGCCTACAACCTCGTCGACGGTAAGATCGTCAAGAGCCCCATGCGCCGCCAGTATCTCTTCCGCGAACAGGTCGACGGCGACCACTGGCTCCTCAAGTTCTCAATCCCGGAAGTCCGCGAAGGAACCGTCATCGAGTACCGCTACTCGATGAACTCCGACTTCGTCACCTCGATCGACCCCGTCATCCTCCAGCACGGCATCCCCGCAGCCCGGACAAAGGTCCGCGTGATGATCCCCGAGTACTTCCGCTTCAACGTCAACCTGAAAGGGTATCTCCCCATCGAGATGCGCGAGGATGTCATCACCGGAACCATCTCGGGGACAAACTACCACTTCAACGAACGCGAAATCGCAGCCGACGGCGTCGATATCCCCGCCCTCAAACGCGAACCCTTCGTCTGGGATCTCGACGAGTTCCGCTCGATGATCACCTTCGAACTCTCGCAGCTCGCCCTGCCCAATACCATGGTCCGCAACTTCAGCGCCTCGTGGAAGGATGTCAACGAAAGCCTCGCCAAGAGCAAGTTCAACGACTACCTCCACATCAACAACCCCTTCCGCGACGAGGTCGAGGCCATCCGCGCCCGGAACCTCCCGCAACGCGAAACCCTCCACGAAATCCTCCGCACCGTACAGTCCCACATGAAGTGGAACCACATCTACAACCTCTTCGGCGATTCGCCCCGCGAGGCCGCCGACAAGGGCGAAGGAAGCAGTTCGGAGATCAATTTCGTGCTGGCAGCCGCCCTGCGCGATGCCGGATTCAAGGTCGATCCCATTCTGCTCAACCCCCGCTTCGCCGGCCGGCTGCCGCAGGTCTACGCCACGATCGACGGAATTCATACCTTCATCCTGCGTGTGACGCTCGCCGACGGCTCGTTCGCCTATCTCGACGGCACAAACCCGCATGCCGATGTCGACCTGCTGCCGAAAGAGCTGCTCGTCGACCGCGCCCGTGTCTACGGGGTCGACAATGAGAGCGGATGGTGCGACCTCTCGCATCTGGCCCCCAGCAGCACCAACATCAACATGATCATCGAGATGCGCGACGACCGCTCGCTCCATGCCCAGGTCGTCGAACGATACACCAACCAGGCGGCCCTCGAAACCAGCACGGAATACGACGAGGCCCAGTCCGAGGAGAAGTACATCGAAAAACTCGAAAAACAGCACGAAATCCGGATCGAAGAGCTGAAGATCAACGGCACGGGAACGCCCGTCGTCACGCAGGAATACACGATGGTCAAAAAGGCCGACGAGGTTGGCGACCTGATCTACCTCAACGCCACGATCATCCCGTTCCTCTCGGACAATCCCTTCAAGAGCGCCGTGCGAAACTATCCCGTCGAGTTCGACCTGCCCCGCACCTACAACATCCTCGGATCGATTCGGCTGCCGGAAGGGTATGTCGTCGAGGAGCTGCCCCGCGCCGCCAGCTTCAACGCCTTCGGCGGCGATATCGCCTGCTTCTACATGATCCGGGCCGCCGACGGCGTGCTGCAGTTCAACATGCGTTTCACCCAGAAGCGGATCATCTTCCTGCCCGAAGAGTACGCCGATCTGCAGGCCATGTTCGGCGCCGTGGCCGAACTCTGCAACCGGAAGATCGTCCTGCGCAAACAACAGTAGAACGCCATGTTGCGAAACATCCTGCTGCTGTTGTGCGTCGCCCCGGCTGTCGCGGCGGCGCAGCCCGCCGGGCAGATCCCCCGGGAGTTGCTGGAGAACAGCGACGCCGTCGTCCGCAGCGACGCCGTCGAGGTGGTCTACAACTCGCCGAACGACGCCGTCGAACGGCACCGTCGCTGCATCACGATCCTCAACCAGGCGGCCGCCGGGAAGGGTTTCTTCGTCTGTCCGGTCGACGGGCAGTCGACCCTGCGCAGCTTCCGCGGAGCGATCCTCGACGCCAACGGAAAGGTGCTGCGAAAACTCAAGCGCGGCGAACTCTCCTACAGCGAATACTCGTCGGGACTGGCCGACGATGCGGGTTGCTATCTGCTCGAAGTCCGCTCGCCGAGGGTCCCCTACACGGTCGAACTGGAGTACGAGGTGGCCCGCAACGACGCCATTCTCTCGTTCGCGCCGTTCATCCCCGTCACGTCGACTTCCTCGTCGCTCGAGAAGGCCGACTATACGCTCTCGATGCCCGCCGGGACCCCGTTCGGCTACAAGGCCCGCCGGATCGGTGAGCCCGAAAAGAGTTCGGCCAACGGCCGCGATATCTACCGCTGGAGAATCGAAGGGTGGAAGGCTCTCCCCGACGAGGAGATGTCGCCCGATGCCTTCGATCTGCTGCCGATGGTGCTCGCCGTGCCCTACGACTTCCGGTATGCCCGCACGCAGGGCTCGATGCGCGACTGGCAATCGTTCGGCGCCTGGCTCTGGGGACTGCTCGAGGGGAGAGACCGTCTGCCCGAAGAACTCCGCTCGGAGGTGCATGCCCGGACCGATACGATCGCCGCGCCACGCGACAAGGTCCGCTCGCTCTACGACTATCTGGGCGAGTCGACCCGTTACGTCAGCATCCAGCTCGGAATCGGCGGTCTGCAGCCGATGTCGGCCGAAGAGGTCTTCCGCACGAAGTTCGGCGACTGCAAGGCCCTCACGAACTACCTGCGTGCGATGCTCGCCGAGTGCGGCATCCCGTCGGACTACGCCATCATCAACGTCGACCGCCCCCGGATGTTCCGCGACTTCGCCTCGGCCAGCCAGGCCAACCACGCCATCCTGCGCGTCCCGCTCGAAAGAGACACGCTGTGGCTCGAATGCACGAACACCGAAATGCCGTTCGGGTATATCCACAACGACATCGCCGGCCACGACGCCATTCTCGTAACCCCACAGGGCGGCCAGTTCGTCACGCTGCCCCGGTATGCCGATTCGCTCAACCGCATGGTCCGCAGCGTCGAGATCGAGATCTCGGCCGACGGCGCGGCCCGCGGAAAGGTCCGCGAACGATTCGAAATGACGCAGTACGAGTGGATGATGGGGTTCCGGCAGCTCGAACCGCGCAAACAGCGCGACCTTCTCCTCAGCAGGCTCCGGATCCCCACGGTCACGGTCGACCGGATCTCCTGCACCGAATCGCGCGGAGCACAACCCTCGATCGAGATCGTCTACGACTTCTCGACCCCCTCCTATGTCAACTTCTCGGGACAGAACGGCTTCGTGCAGCTCTTCCCGTTTGACGGCTATGGCAGCGTAACGGCCCGTTCGCGCACGCGCGACTTCCACCGCGAAACAGGGTATCTCGACATCGACCGGATCCGGATACGGCTCGCCGAAGGGCTGCAGATCGAGGCTTTGCCCCGGGCGGCGGAGTTCGCCAACGAGTTCGGGACGTGCCGGCTGCAGGTCACGCCGACGGACGATGGGGTAGAGATGGAGTTCCGCACGCTGGTCCGTTCGGGTGACTTCCCGCGCGGAGAGCTGGAGGAGTATCGCCGCATTGCCGAGGCCCGTAAGGATGCCTACAACGGCCATTTCGTCGTGAAACGTCCGTAAAGCCGATTTTTTTCGTATCTTGCGGACCGTTTAAACCGGATAATCATGGAGATCAAGGAACTGCAGGAGCGCGTCGACGCCTGGATCAAGGAGTATGGCGTGCGCTATTTTTCGGAACTGACCAACATGGCCTGTCTCACCGAAGAGGTCGGCGAATTGGCCCGGGTCATGGCCCGCACCTATGGCGATCAGTCGTTCAAGGCGGGCGAAAAGGCCAATCTGGCCGATGAGATGGCCGATGTCCTGTGGGTATTGGTCTGTCTGGCCAATCAGACCGGGGTCGACCTCACGGCCGCCGTCGAGGCCAACTTCGCCAAGAAGACCTCCCGCGACAAGGAGCGTCACCTCCACAACGAGAAACTCCTCCACACCGACACCTCCCGCAAACAGTAGCTGGCAAACTCCGCAAAGTACCTGGCGGTCGCGCTTTCCGGGACCGGCGGCGGGCGGCGGTTGCCGGAGCAGCGTCTACCGCACGATATCGATGCAAATGGCTCCGTAGAGGCCCCGCTCTCCGAAGAGTTGCACCGCTTCGACCGGCAGCATGTAATAATAACTCATCTCCACCTCGGCCGAACCCTGGAATGCCCCCGATAGTCCCATTGCCAGCCAGGCCTTAATGCTGGACGGCGCATCGCAGAAGAAGACCAGCGGCTCGCGGTCGGGATAGGTCGTTCCGCTTACGACCGGCTCCTTCCGCAAAGGCGCGGAGGGAACGGCAGCGGAAGCAGGGGAGGACGGCACGGAAGCGGAAGCGGGAGAGGACGGAACGGAAGCGGGAGAGGACGGAACCGTGACAGAAGGTGGCGTGACGGAGGAGAGAGGGGAGACGGATGCTGCGGATGTGGAAAGCGTCGGATCGTCAATATTGAGCGTACGCAGAATAAGACCGTCGATGAACCGAAATGTCATCGGATCAACCCGCTGCCCATTAAGTACATAAATCGCCCGAGGTGACAATTTGTGCCACATCGCCGACGGCTTGCTGAACACCGAAAGGTCTCCTCCGATCCGGCGCACCGAATCGTAATCCCGCCGCAGCGTATAGGTGTCGATATACAGACGCTCCACGCCATCAAGGTTCGTTCTGTCCCAGTTATACCCGGCAACGTTCCCCTCCAGGTGGGGACGCTCTCCCTTGCGACGATTGCGTTCGATGAAGAACTTCAGCAGTTTCACCTCTTCGCGCCGCGTCGTGTCGGTCAGCCGCTTGCGGCGGTGGCGCACCTTCACCCGCTTCACGTTCCAGAGCGTCACCGCATCATAGGCCTCAAGAAACGACCTCCGCCGGTGGTTCACCTTGCAAATCACCCGGCTGCTCGTATCGGCCCCCTGCGGCAGGTCCGCCTCCTCGGGAGCAGCCATCTCTTCGCGTTGCGCTTCGTCGAAGCGCAGCACTACCGTCGAATCGGGGGCCTCTGCGAGAGGCTTCGCAAGGAAATCGGCTAAGGGAGTCGCGGCAGCGGTCGATAAGGCCGCCGCGGCTGTAATGGCAGATGCGGAGGCGGTAACCGCAGAAGCCGCAGTAGTTGCGGTAGCCGCGAAGAGAGGTGTTCCGGCGCCGGAAATCCAGACCGCTGCCGTCCACAGCAGCGTCGGGCGAAGCCATTTCGGGAGAATTTGCATATTAATCTACTAAATTTTTAGTAAAAGTAATGCAAAAAATCGGATTCTCCAAGTTTTTATTGCCCGGCGGGGGTTGCGGCGGAAGCAGGTGGGAGGCGGGACACTTTGCAACTCGATGGCAGGCAGGGATTTGCGGCGAAGGGAGGGTAGGCGGCGAAGTACGAATCATTCATCGGAGACAAGCGGAAGTATAGTCAAAGGGGGCGGAGAAGGTTCTGCAGGCACCCCGGCTCAACCGGACCTCGATCGTGGGGGTATCGTCGGCCGCAGCGTCGGGAACACCGCCCGCAGGTCCGGGATCGCGTGTGGTAAAACTGCAGAGCATCATCATTCCGGCCACCACGGGGATGGCCGCGCCAAACCGCAGAGCGGCATGGCGCCGTTGTCTGAATTGTGTCATCATGGCAAATCGGTTTTTGGTGAGTGAATGATTCAACCCGTTGGCTATATCCGGATTATAACCGAAGAGTTGACGAAACAGAACGATTCGATACCGCGTAAGGTCGTAACCCGCCTCCAGCACCGCACGGTCGGCCTCCCATTCGTGCACCTCCTTCAGCCACCGCTGCGCAATCCACACGAAGGGGTTGAACCAAAAGAGGCATCGCACGATCTCCACAAGGAGAATCTCCACCGAATGGCGGTGGCGGATGTGGCTCGCCTCGTGGCAGAGTACCATTCCGCGCCGCTCGCCTTCGTAGCCCGGTCCGAGATATACCGTGCGCAGAAACGAGAAGGGGGTTCGGATGTCGGGATGTTCGGCCAGCGTATAACCGGCACACGGCGTCAGTGACGCGTGGCGGCGCAGGCGGCGGATACGGTTCAGACGCACCGCCAGCAGCACGAACGAGAGACCAGCCACGATCGCGTAGAGCCACGGAAGGATATCCCGATGCGGCCGATTCGCCTCGTGTCGGACAGCTGCCGTGCGGATCTCTCCCTCCTCGGGAAGAGGCCGCGCGGGGATCCAGGGCTCACCGGTCCCGACACCATCGGTCGTAAAGCGGCGGATATCCGATACAGCCTCCGGCTCCGCAGGGGGATAGAGCGGAATATCGAGAGCCGGAAGAAGCGCCGAAAGCACCAGCGCCAGAATCAGAAAGCGGCGGCTGGCACGGAACGAAACCCGACGCACCAACATCAGGCGGTAGAAGAGCAGCAGTGTCCCGCTGCAGAAGAGCACTTCGATCAGATAGAGCAAGGGCGGTTTCATGGTGATGGCGTTTGGTGGGGATTCGGTCGATGGCAGGGGAGCTACCGGCGGTCGCGCAGCAGCGTAAGAATTTCGTCGGTCTCCTCGACCGAGATGGCCCGGTGTTCGGAGAAAAACGAGACGAGACGGCTCACCGAACCGTCGAAAAAGTTGTGCAGCACCGTATCCATATACCGGCGCGCGTAGGCATCCTTCGTGACGAGCGGGTAATATTCATGGGTCTTGCCGTAGGCCTTGTGGCCCACGAAGCCCTTCTTCTCGAGAATGCGGACAATCGTCGAAACCGTATTGTAGGCCGGGCGTGGCTCGGGCATCGCCTCCAGGATCCCGTGTACAACCGACGGACCCCGGGACCACAACACCTGCATGATATCCAGTTCGGCTCGGGTCAGTTCCTGAGGCCGGCTCTTTGTCTTTGTCTCCATAACGAAAAGTTTAGTTGATCCGATACAAATATACAACTAATATTTTAGTTATACAACTAAAGTTTTAATTTTTCTCCGAGGGGAGGAGAGGGGGGAGGGTATCCGGAGGTAAGGGTGATCAGAAGAGGTGGACGGCGGAAGGCGGAAGAAGGGAAAAGAGCGAGGAGTAGAAGCGGGATGAGAGAGGAGCGGCGAGGAAAGAAAAAACGGGGAAAAACAGAACAAGAGAGGAGCGGCAGGAAAGAAAAAAGCGGCGAAGAAACGGAATGAGAGAGAAGCGGCAGGGAAAGAAAAAAGCGGCGAGAAAACGGAACGAGAGAGAAGCGGGAAAGGGGGAGCATTTGTTGCCTCAACAACTCCGGGCCTGTAACGTATATAATAGGAGGCCACACAAATACAACGGCGGAGCAAGTAATACGACAAAGTGACAGGGTTGTCGGCTCCTGGCGCAAGGGACTGCCAAACCAAGGGTGTAGCAGGTTGTCGGGTCGTGAACGTAACCAGCCACCAGACCGAGGACATAACCAGCTGCCGGACCAAGAGCGTAACGGATTGTCGGGCCGAAGGTGCAACCAGCTGTCGGGACAAGGGCGTAAGACAAAGGACAACCGGGTGAGGAAGGCAATAGCACAAAAGACAAGAGCCGAACAGAAGCAAACGAGGTTGGAAGCCCGTCTGAAATACCCCTGAACAGGACATGACGGATGTGCCGCCCGCTCAATCGGGCGGAGGCAGGGCTGTCAGAAGAGAAAAAGCCGGAACCCGATCACTCGGGTCCCGGCATTCAACAGCAGGGTAGTCTCCAATGCTACTCCAGCTTCAGATCCTTCTTGATCCCTTCGATCTTGGCATCCAGCTCGGCCAGCACCTTGTCGTAGTCCGCTACCGAAGCCAGCGGAGCCTTCACCCCGAAGTAGAACTTGATCTTCGGCTCCGTGCCCGACGGACGCACCGATACCTTCGTACCATCCTCGGTGAACCACTGCAGCACGTTGCTCCGATCCTGCTCGATCGGCGTCTTCGCACCCGTCTTCACGTCGGTCGTCTCCAGCGTCTGGAAGTCGTTAATCCGAACCACCGGCGAACCCAGAATCGTCTTCGGCGGATTCGTGCGGAAGTTCACCATCATCTGCTGGATCTCTTCAGCACCCTCCTTGCCCTTGCGGACCACCGACACGAGGCCTTCGCGGTAGAACCCATACTTCACGTAGAGCTCCTGCAGCCACTCGAAGAGCGTCAGGCCCATCGTATCCATTGCCCATGCCGCAGCCTCGGCCGCCAGCGAGCAGGCCGACACGGCATCCTTGTCACGCACGTAGTCGCCGCCCAGATATCCGAACGACTCCTCGCCGCCGCCGATGTACTTCGCCTTGCCCTCGTTCTCGCGGATGATCTTCGCAATGTACTTGAAGCCCGTCAGGCAGTCGTAGCACTTCACGCCGAAGTGGTCGGCCACGGCATTGGCCATCTGCGACGTGACGATCGTCTTCACCACATACTGGTTGCCGTTCAGCTCGCCCCGCTCGGCCCAACGCGTCAGCTGGTAGCTCATCAGCAACACCAGCGTCTGGTTGCCGTTCAGCAGCACATACTCACCCTTCTTGTTGCGCAGCGCCACGCCGATACGGTCCGAATCGGGGTCCGTCGCCAGCACCAGATCGGCACCCTCCCGGGCCGCCAGGTCGATGGCCATCGACATCGTCTTGCGCTCCTCGGGGTTCGGCGACTCGACCGTCGGGAAGTTGCCGTCGATGACGGCCTGCTCCTTGACCATGATCACGTTCGTGAAGCCGAACTTGCGCAGCGACGCCGGCACCAGCCGAACGCCCGCACCGTGCATCGGCGAGTAGACGATCTTCATGTCGTGGTACTTCGCCACGCTCTCGGGCGACAGCGACAACTCGTGGATCCGGTTGAGATAGATCTCGTCGAACTTCTCGTCGAGGATCTGGATGTTCTCGGGATGCAGCCCCGTCAGCACCATGTCGATGTCGGTGATCTTCTCCACCTCGGCGATGATGTTCTTGTCGTGGGGCGGCGTAACCTGGGCGCCGTCGGTCCAGTAGGCTTTGTAGCCGTTATACTCCTTGGGGTTGTGCGAGGCAGTGACCACCACGCCCGAATGGCACTTCAGCTCGCGGATGGCGAAGCTCAGCTCCGGGGTCGGACGCAGCGCGTCGAAGAGATAGACCGTGAAGCCGTTCGAGGCGAAAATATCGGCAACCCGCTCGGCGAAAAGACGCGAATTGTTGCGGCTGTCGTGAGCCACGGCCACGCGGATCTGCTCGCCCGCAAAGTTCTTCTTCAGGTAGTTCGACAGGCCCTGCGTAGCGGTGCCCACCGTATAGACATTCATGCGGTTGGTACCCACGCCCATGATGCCGCGCAGACCGCCCGTTCCGAACTCGAGATCCTTGTAGAAGCTCTCGATGAGTTCGTTCATATCATTATCCATCAGGTATTTGACCTGCTTTTTGGTCTCTTCGTCATAGTGACCGTCGAGCCATGACTGTGCTTTCTTCAGAACCAACTGTTCCAGTTCGTTTGCCATAGTTTTATTGGTTTTATTTATATGTTTGATTTCGGTTGTCCCAAAAATTTTATATGCAAATATAACAAATAAAAATCGATAATTCAATATCAGCAAGTTAAATTTCACCCTGCCAAAACCGTTGGATTTCTATATATAAAAAAAGGAGATTTGCAACCCAAATTCGAAAATCTTTTTACAAAATTATTCACAACTTTGTCACGTCAAAAACAGAGCAACCCTTGGACATGTTAAACAACTCGCAGACATACAGCGATACGTGGCAGCACTGCTTGGACCGCATCAAGGCCCAGACCTCCGAAGAGGAGTTCCGCAAGTGGTTTCAGCCCATCGTTCCGCTCGAATTCGACGGCACGACGCTCCGTCTGAGGGTCCCCAACGAAAGTTACGTGCAGCAGATCGAGAACAACTACATTCCCTTCCTGCGCCCGATCATTTCGCAGCTCTACGGCCAGCAGACCCGGCTCCACTACGCCGTACCCCGAACCACCGCCACGACCGTTTCCGTGGCTACCGATGCGGACACGACGGCCATTCGCCGATATCTGGCACAAACCGACACGGCAAATATAAAAAATCCTTTTGCCATTCCGGGTATCAAGCGGATCAGCATCGACCCCCAGCTCAATGCCAACCTCACGTTCGCAACCTTCATCGAGGGCGAATGCAACCGGCTGGCTCGTTCGGCCGGCATGTCCGTCGCCGTGAACCCCGGAAACAACCCCTTCAACCCGTTATATATATATGGCAACTCGGGGCTCGGCAAAACCCATATCGTCCAAGCAATCGGTCACGAAGTGCGTCAGCGGCATCCCGAACTGCAGGTCCTCTATGTCTCGATGAACAAGTTCCAGGCCCAGTTCCAGACCGCCTACAAGAACGGTGAAATCCCCGATTTCATCCACTTCTACCAGATGATCGACGTGCTGATCATCGACGATATCCAGGAACTGACCGGAAAAACCGGTACGCAGAACGCTTTCTTCAACATCTTCAACCACCTGCAGCTCGCCGGAAAACAGCTGATCCTTACCTCGGACAAGCCTCCCGTGGAGCTGAAGGACATCGAACAGCGACTGCTGACCCGGTTCAAGTGGGGACTCTCGGCCATGATCAATACGCCGGACTACGACACCAAGATCAAGATCATCCGTGCAAAGGCCCAGAAGCTCGGCGCTCAGATCTCGGACGACGTCGTCAACTACCTGGCCGAAAACATCTCGGCAAACGTGCGTGAAATCGAAGGCGCCCTGTCGTCGCTCGTGGCCAACGCCTCGTTCCTCGGACGCAAGATCACCACGTCGCTGGCCAAGGAGATCCTCAAGATCTACGTGAAGATCAACCAGAAGGAGATCACGATCGACCAGATCATCCAGGTCGTCTGCGACTACTTCACGCTCGATATCGCCCGGCTCAACTCCGCAGAACGTACCCGCGAGGTTGCCCAGGCCCGGCAGATCGCCATGTATCTGGCCAAGCAGCACACCAAGGCCCCGCTGACAACCATCGGCGCCTCGATCGGCGGCCGTAACCACGCTACGGTGCTCCACTCGTGCAAGGCCGTGACGAACCTCATGGAGACCGACAAGGCCTTCCGCCGCCAGGTCGAGGAGATCGAAAAACGCATCCTGGCCCAATAACCGGGGGGGGAGAGGACGGAGAGAGTGAACGCCAAAATGGTGAAGAGTGTGAACGCCGGAATGGCGGAGAGTGTGAACGCCGAAATGGGAAAAACACAGTCGTGACAGTTTGTGTCACGACTTTTTTGTATCTTTGCCGCCCCAAACAGTGCGTGCATGGATCAACCCAAACTCGAACGACTGCTGCGGCTCATGAAGCTGCTCACGGCAAACACCACCTACAACGTCGACCAGCTGGCCGAACGCCTCGACATGTCGCGAAGGACCATCTACCGATATATCGACACCTTCCGCGAGGCGGGGTTTGTCATCAAGAAGTCGGGCGACTGCATCCGCCTCGACAAGGAGTCGCCCCATTTCCGCGACATCTCCCAGCTGGTCCACTTCACCGAAGAGGAGGCCGTGATCCTGAAGAGCGCCATCGAGAATATCGACGACACGAATCTCCTGAAGCAGAACCTCAAGCGCAAACTCTACTCGGTCTACGACAACCGCTCGCTGGCCGATACCGTCGTGCGCGGAAAGAATGCCCCGAACATCCGGCGGCTGATCGAGGCCATCGAGGAGCAGCGGCAGGCCGTGCTGCACGGCTATCAGTCGGGCCACGGCGGTGAGGTCCGCGACCGGCGGGTCGAACCCTTCGCCTTCACGACCAACTACGTGCAGGTGTGGTGCTACGACCCCGAAAGCCATTCGAACAAGCTCTTCAAGACGGCCCGGATCGGAGAGGTCGAACTCACCGATGCCCCCTGGGAGTATGAGGCGCAGCACGAGGAGGGGTTCATCGATGTCTTCCGCATGCACGGCGGGCAGCGGCAGCGCGTCCGGCTCGAACTGGGACTGCTGGCCTACAACCTCCTCTGCGAAGAGTATCCCTTGGCAGAACGCGACGTCCGTTCGCTGGGCCGCGACCGATGGCTGCTCGATACGGAGGTGGCCGGGATGGCCGGCGTCGGGCGCTTCGTCGTGGGGCTGCTGGACGATATCCGCATCGTCGACTCGCCCGAACTGACCCGGTACATCAAGGACTATATCGCTCAGAATCTGAAATAAATACCGATTACCATGATTGACGAAATTCTCGCATACAACCGCCGCTTCGTGGCCGAAAAGGGCTACGAACGCTTCATCACGGACAAATACCCCAACAAGCGCATCGCCATCGTAACGTGCATGGATACGCGGCTCGTCGAGCTGTTGCCGGCGGCCCTCGGACTGCGAAACGGCGACGTGAAGATCATCAAGAACGCCGGCGGAACGATCACCCATCCGTTCGACAGTACGGTGCGCAGTCTGCTCGTGGCCATCTACGAGCTGGGGGTCAACGAGGTGATGATCATCGGCCACACCAACTGCGGCGTCCAGGGGATGGACAGTGCCGAAATGCAGCACCTGATGAAGCAGCGCGGGATCCCCGAACACCACATCACGCTGATGAAGCACTGCGGAATCGACCTCGACCAGTGGCTCCACGGCTTCGATGACACGGAGGCCGCCGTGCTCGAAACGGTCGACCTGGTGCGCAACCATCCGCTCATCCCCGACGACATCGTCGTCAAGGGCTACATCATGGACTCCACGACGGGCGAACTGCGACCCATCGAGGAGCCGGCGCAGGGCCAAAAGTAGGGGATAGCGGGGGTGAAACCGGGCGGATGAGAAAAACCGGGCGGATGAGAAAAAAATTACATTCGGCGCTGTTTGTGTCACAAGTTGTCACTCGGAAGCCGTTCCTTTGCATCGTGAACCAATAAAACCACTCAACTATGGGAACTGCTTACAAGATCAGATGCAAACACTGCGGCGCCGAATTCGACCACTACATGCAACCCGGTTACGGCGTCCTGCCGATGTGTGTCGGCTGCGGCGAATATGTCGAAACCCAGACCGCAATCCGCTGCCCGGCCTGCCACCGCCGGATCAACGCCTCGCAGGAGGAGTTCTACGAACAGATTCAGGTCACCTATCAGTGGGACTGACCCAAAAAAACGGCCCCAAACCGCGGATTTCCGCAGATTTTTTTCTATCTTTGAACAACTGATTTTTTCCTGGTAAAACCTATGGTAACCTTACAGCCGGGCGACATGGCCCCCGATTTCAAGTCTACCACCCAGACCGGTGAGACTCTGACACTTGCCGACCTGCGCGGCCAGCGTACGATCCTCTATTTCTATCCCAAGGACAACACCTCGGGCTGCACGCTCGAGGCCAAAAGCCTCCGCGACGGAAAGGAGGAGCTCGCCCGGATGGGATTCCGTATCATCGGCGTCAGCCCCGACAGCGAACGCTCGCACCAGAACTTCTGCGCAAAGCATGAGCTGAACTTTACGCTGCTGGCCGATACCGACCACTCGGTCTGCGAAGCCTACGGCGTGTGGGCCGAAAAGTCGATGTACGGCCGCAAGTACATGGGCGTCCTGCGCACGACCTTCGTCATCGATGCCGAAGGCCGCATCGAAAAGGTCTTCACCAAGGTCGACACCAAGAACCACTATCAGCAGATCGTCGACGCCTACAAATAACCGGTAAGATGCCTCCCGCGCGACATATCGCCCTGGCTGTGATGCTGTTGACCATACCGCTTGCCGGTGCGGCTCAGGAGTCGCGTCCGGGTGATGGGCCGGCCAGGAGGTGGATTCCCGAAGTGGGAATTCCGGTCGGAGCCGTCGATTTCGAGGTCGAACCCCTCGACGGAAATGTCGAATGGCTGCGCGAAGAGGTCGATCCGATTCAGCGGGCACGCCGGCGAATCCGGGAGCTGATGCTCGAACGTGCCGGTCAACGCGCCCGGGAGTTGGCCGACGCCACAGACCGAAGCGCCAAACCGCAGGATCCCGCCGTCGAGTGGGGCGACTGGCGGTTCAGCATCGGAAACAACGGAAACTGGAGCCCCTATCCCGACCGGGAGCTCGATGCTCGGATCATCCGATTCCCCCTGCGGATGAAAACCGACAACCGCTCGGGTGCCGAAAAGGCACTCGATCAGATGCGGAAAACAAAGGGAAATTGAGAACGATAACAAAGTAACACCTATACACGAAAATGGCAGAAAAAGTTCCTGTTAACGCGGACAAACTCAAGGTTCTGGACGCGGTGATGCAAAAAATAGAGAAAGACTTCGGCAAAGGATCCATCATGCGCATGAACAGCACCGAGGTGAATGACATTCCGGTCATCCCCACGGGCTCGATCACGCTCGATATGGCCCTCGGTGTCGGCGGATACCCCAAAGGCCGCGTCATCGAGATCTACGGCCCCGAATCCTCGGGTAAAACCACGCTGGCCATCCACGCCATCGCCGAGGCCCAGAAGGCCGGCGGTATCGCCGCCTTCATCGATGCCGAACACGCCTTCGACAGCTTCTATGCCCAGAAACTCGGCGTCGACGTCGACAACCTCCTCATCTCGCAGCCCGACAACGGCGAACAGGCCCTCGAAATCGCCGACTCGCTGATCCGCTCGAGCGCCATCGACATCATCGTCATCGACTCGGTCGCCGCCCTGACCCCCAAAGCCGAAATCGAAGGCGAAATGGGCGATTCGAAGATGGGTCTCCAGGCCCGACTCATGTCCCAGGCCCTGCGAAAACTGACCTCCAGCATCTCGAAAACCAAGACCGTCTGCATCTTCATCAACCAGCTGCGCGACAAGATCGGCGTCGTCTACGGCAACCCCGAAACCACTACCGGCGGTAACGCCCTGAAGTTCTATGCCTCGGTGCGCATCGATATCCGCCGCATGTCGGTCATCAAGGACGGCGAGGAGCAGTTGGGTACCCGCACGAAGGTCAAGGTCGTCAAGAACAAGGTCGCTCCTCCGTTCAAACGCGCCGAATTCGACATCATGTTCGGTGAGGGTATCTCCAAAATCGGCGAGATCATCGACCTGGGTGTCGACTACGGTATCATCAAGAAGGCCGGCTCGTGGTTCTCGTACGGCGACCGCAAGATCGGTCAGGGTCGAGATGCCGTCAAGGAACTGCTCAAGAATGACAAGGAACTCGCGGACGAAATCGAACAGAAGGTCCGCGAAGCCCTCAAAAACCCCAAAAAGGAGTAGCCTATGGGATATACTGCCGAGGATGAAGCCCTCATTAAGGAAAAGTGGGACGACCTGCTCCTCTCCTGCACCCGCATCTGTCGCAACGATGAGGACTGGAACCTAATCAAACGTGCATTTTTCCTCGCCAAAGAGGCCCATGAGGGGGTAAGGCGCCGATCCGGCGAACCTTACCTCCTGCATCCTATTGCAGTAGCAAAGATCGTTATCGAGGAGATCGGACTCGGAGTCAAGTCGGTCGTCGCCGCCCTGCTGCACGACGTCGTCGAGGATACGGAGTACACCGTCGAGGACATGGAACGTATCTTCGGCCCGAAGATCGCTTCGATGGTCGACGGCCTGACCAAAATGTCCGGCGTCTTCAATGCCGATACCTCCGAACAGGCCGAATACTTCCGAAAGGTCCTGCTGACCCTCTCGGACGACGTGCGCGTCATCCTGATCAAAATCGCCGACCGTCTGCACAACATGCGAACCCTCGGCTCGATGCCTCTCAACAAGCAGATCAAAATCACCGGCGAGACGATCTATCTCTTCGCCCCGCTGGCCTACCGGCTCGGGTTGTACTCGATCAAGAGCGAACTGGAGGACCTCTGCATGAAGTACCGCTTCCCGCAGCAGTATGCCGAGATCACACGCAAACTCCAGGAGAGCGAAGCCTCCCGCAAGGAGTTCATCGACAAGTTCAACGCCCCGATCATCGCCGCCCTGAACCGAGACAACATCAATTACGAGATCTCGGGACGCGTCAAGAGCGTTTACTCGATCTGGAGCAAGATGCAGCGAAAACAGATCCCCTTCGAGGAGATCTACGACCTGTTCGCCATCCGGATCGTCTTCAAACCCCTGCCGTTCCCCTCGGAAAAGACCCAGTGCTGGCAGATCTACTCGACGATCACCGACATCTACACCCCGAAGCCCGACCGGCTTCGAGACTGGATCTCGATGCCCAAGGCGAACGGCTACGAGGCGCTGCACTCGACGGTCATGGGTCCCGACGGCGTGTGGGTCGAGGTGCAGATCCGGACCCAGCGCATGGAGGATATCGCCGAGCGCGGTTTCGCCGCCCACTGGAAGTACAAGCATGCCACCATCTCGCAGGATGAGGATGAGTTCGACAAGTGGCTCAAGCAGATCCGCGCCGCACTGAACAGTCCGACGGAGAATGCGGTCGACTTCTTGGACAACTTCAAGCTGTCGTTGTATACCTCTGAAATCGTGGTATTTACGCCGAAAGGGGAGGCCCGGAAGATGCCCTATGGCGCTACGGCCCTCGACTTCGCCTACGACATCCACTCGAAGATCGGAAACAACGCCATCAGCGCCAAGATCAACCACAAACTCGAACCGATCACCACGCAGATCAACAGCGGCGATCAGATCGAAATCATCACGGCCGACAACGCCCGGCCCAAGCCCGAATGGCTCGAGGTCGTCACCACGGCCAAGGCCAAACAGGCCATCAAGAGTTTCCTCAAACGCGAACGGCAGAACAACATCGAACGCGGCATGCAGATGCTCGACGAGCGGATGAAGTCGCTGAACATCAAGCTCAGCGGCCGCGTCCTGCGCAAGATCGTCCCCATCTACGACTGCAACAACAAAGAGGAGCTTTACAGCAAGATCGGAGCCGGAATAGTGACTCTCGAAAATCTGGACAAGGCCCTCAAGGTCAACTCCAAAAGCAAGATCCTCAAATTCTGGACCCTGTTCATCCCCCAAAAGGAGAAGGAAGAGGATGAGTCCGACGATGCAACGCCCGGCGATATCGCTCCCGCAGCCGATGCTCCGGTCGAACCCCGTTTCGAAATTGCCGAATGCTGCAAACCCATCCCCGGTGACAAGGTCGTCGGGTATCGGGACCCCGCAACCGGAAACATCATCGTCCACAAGGCTACGTGCGACGAACTCAACCGGCTGGCCGCCCAATACGGCAAGAATATCGTCAAGGAGGAGATCAAATGGTCGCAGCACAAGGCCATGTCCTATCTGGTGACCACGGAACTGCGCGGTATCGACCGCCAGGGATTGCTGCTCGATCTGGCAAAGGTCGTCAGCGACGACTTCAACATCAACATCCGCGAAGTCAACATCCACAGCCATGACGGGATCTTCGAAGGCAATGTCAGCCTCTATGTCAAGGATGCCGAAAGCCTGAACGCCGTCATGGACAAACTCCGGCAAATCAAAGGGATCGAAACCGTTAAACGGACCATGAACTAAGTCATGGAAGACTTTTCTACCATAATTTGGGTCGTGATCATCATCGGCGCGATGATCTTCAACACCCTCTCGAAAGCGCGAAAGGCGCAGAACAAGGATGGACAGGCCCCCTCGCAACACGGTGAGGCCTGGCCCTCGATTCCGTGGGACGATGCGCAGAATCGCGAAACACCATCGCCCAACCCAACCGCCCAACACCCGGTTGTCGATCCCGAATCGGCGGCCGAGCATAGAGACCGGGGCTCGATTCCCGCAGCTGCTGCCTCAACACCCAACAGCCGAAATGGCCAGGGCGGGAGAGCAGATGAAACAGGCAGAAGGTCGGGTAGTAGAGTAGACGAAACAGCCAGAAGATCGGGCGGTAGAGTAGACGAGACAGGCTGGAGATCGGGCGGAGGAATGGTTGAAACGGACAGAAGAGCGGCTGATACGGACGGGAGGCCGATTGATACAAGAGCAAATCCGGCCGGAACCGGAAGGCGATGGGTATCGTCGCCGGATGGAAGTTCGTGGACAACGGATCAAGGTGCGAGGGGCGTACCGATGCCGGAGCGACGCATCGCGGTGCCTCCAAGAAGAGACCTGTCTACGTGGGACGAAAGCTTGAAGAAGCCGCACAAACGTTGGGAAAGCAGCGTTTCCGAAGATTTCCCGGACGAATGCCAAAGTCTGGAAGAGATCTCCGACGAGGTGTATCTGGCTGGATTCGACGATATGGACGAGGAGGTACAGGCGGGTTCTTTCGGCGAACAGAAGGTTGTCGGCAACCCGTTGAAAAGCTCCGGAAGCATTCGTAAAAACGGGCAGAATACCCCCTCGAACGCACCCTCGAACAGCAATCAGGCACAGGCTCGGATCCTCGGGAAAGAGAAGAGTACGGATGAGATCGTCAAAGAGTTTGACCTGCGTCAAGCGGTCATCTATTCTGAAATTCTGAAGCCCAAATTTGAGGATCTTTGAGTAAGCGGGAGACCGGCGGACAGCAAAGAATTAACGCGAAAATACCCCGGCAGACCAAGAGGGACGAGGAATAGGTGAGGCCGAAAACAAGAGGCTAAAACGGGAGGCGGCAGGAGACGACAGGAGACGGAACCGGGAACGAGAGGCAGAAACAGGAGACAGAAACAGGGGCGGAAACGGAAACGAGAGACAGAAACGGGAGACGGGGAACGAGAGGCAGAAACGAGAGGCGGAAACGAGAGGCGGAAACGAGAGGCGGAAACGAGAGGCGGAAACGAGAGGCGGAAACGAGAATAGGGCAGGAGTTGACAGGAAAAATAGAAACTGGAGTACCCAGTTTGCCGGAAGGCTCACAATGACGCCCTGAACAAAAACTCCCAGAATTGGACGTTGCCTTCGCTGCATTCGCCGGACTAGTGAATATCGGAATAGAAACCGGCATCGATCGCAGGAATCCTGAAAGAAGACCCCCCGGGAAAAGGAGAATTTGTGGACAAAACGGAGAATGAGACACCCCGGCGAAAGCGACCAAACAACCTCCGCAATGTGGGTGCAAACCATAAAACAATATAAAAATGGCAACGATTTTTTCACGCATCATCGCAGGGGAGATCCCCTCGTACAAAGTGGCCGAAGACGACCGCTATTACGCATTCCTGGATATCAATCCGCTCACGAAAGGTCATACGCTCGTCGTTCCGAAACAGGAGGTGGATTACATCTTCGACCTCGATAACGATACACTCGCCGGTATGATGGTCTTTGCAAAAAAGGTAGCCGCCAAAATCCGGCGCGAAATAGACTGTAAAAAGGTCGCTGTAGTCGTTTTGGGCCTCGAAGTACCCCATGCTCACATCCATCTGATCCCCATTCAGAGCGAAAATGACGTCGATTTCCACCGCGAAAAGCTGAAATTGACACCGAAAGAGTTTCAGGATATTGCCAATAAACTAGCCAGATAGAAGCTTGAAATAGGACGGTAATAACCTGTAAAAGAGTCGGGTAGCATCTTGTAAAGCTACTCGGCTCTTTTTTATTTAACATAATGTATTGCCGATCAATTCAAGATCAGAATCCAAACTTAACGGAATCCTGAGAATCAAAAAAATCCTTTAACCGGACTCCGATAGGGTAGTTTATTTACATTTGTAAACTCACAAAGAATCGTGATTTTCCATTTGTAATTACAAATAGGGCGAATTCCCTCTTCAATTTTCGTCATTTTATGATAAATGTAAAATTACAGATGTAACGAATCTGCGCCCATATCCAAGATGATATCAAGTGGTTAAATCATTAAATTAAACAATAGACATAGGATGAAAACCAGCGATTTATAACATTTACTTCAAGTCAGTATAAAGTCATCGCAAGGGATATGATGCAAATTTGATAAAACGCCATACATTTAGCCTAAATTACATAGCAATTACCAATACACCAGTAATTTATATCATATTAAATCAAGTTATACAATAGATGATCAAGAAATGGCGAAATCTCCAGATTCCATGATTTTACTTTTGTAAAAAGCAAAAAGCGCTTTTTACATTTTACAAATGTAGATTTTCTTGTTTTACAAAAGAAAACTTTTTATATTTGTAAAAAATTACGCCGATGAGGGAAAAATTGCAAGAGTTGATGGCCCGCGAGAATCTCAAGCCCAGTCAACTCGCCGAAAAACTCGAAATCAATCCGGCCGGAATCTCCCATATCATCGCGGGCCGAAACAAACCCAGTTTCGAACTGCTCCAGAAAATTCTCCGGAGATTTCCTCGAATCAATCCCGACTGGCTGCTCCTCGATTCGGGCCCCATCTATCGGGACGAAATCCCAAACTCCCGGGAAACCCCCAATCATGCGATCCCCGGAACGGCCCCGACGTCGATCGACCGATCCCAGAATCCGGGCGGAACCCGAACGGAAATTTCAGGATCAACTCCCGATTTGTTCAACCCTGCCAGTTCGCAAATCGAACAGGAGAGTGTCTCATCAAAAAAGGAACAGGAGATCGGGACTCATGATGCCCCGTGGAGTTCGATGGTCGCTTCCGGGAGAAAACCGGCCGTCCAAAGAATCGTCATCTTTTACGACGATCAGACCTTCGAGACCTTCACCCCGAAAGAGCAATAACCCGGCTGCCCGGATTGGTCGAACTGGTTCGGTCGGAGTGTGACGGTTCGAATCCAGACATCGGTCGGACCTCTCCAGGCAGAAACGACCCGGAGCTCCGGTTGTCGGAGCTCCGACGATCCGCAAGTGATCTTGAGTTATGCGAGGAGCAACGCTTGGACGGCATGCCGCAAGAGATTCTCTAAAAAGATTCTCGAATGGAACGAGGGCGGACAGCATGTGCCGATGACCGGATGCAGGGAAGACAATTGTGCGGAGTCTTAAAAAGCCTTTGACAATGGAATAATCCCGGACGGGAGGCCAGACAATTTGGAATATCGCATTCTCAAAGGGATAAACAGTGTGTAAATTCGCACCAAATAGCCTCTGTACGGCCCTGCTGGCCACTTTTCAGCGTATTTGCAAAAAGTAGTCACAAAGCCCAAACGGTGTAAAAAAATCCCAAAACCACAACATCGGCGGTTAAACGCTCCGAATTCCTCTATAAATGCCAAAAACGAAAGAGCGTTGGAACGGGGAAACTAACTTCTGTCAAAGAACCAGTTGATCGGACCCGTCAAAGTTAATGAAATAATATTTATATTATGTTAAATTATAGGAGAGGCAAAGGGAAGCTCCCAAATCCATAACATACCCTCTCCAAATTAAGAGATGGATTGTCAAATTAGTTGCACGCGGTCAACAAAAACAGAAGAAGCGCCAGGGAAATGAGAGTCTGCAGATGTTTCATAGCGGGTCAAGATAAAATGGGTACATTGAGAAGGAAAATCGGAGTTCACAAGCGAACCCTCATGCAAAGGGATGGACAGTCTCAGAGAGGTTCATCATTATAAATAGGTATCTGAAGAAAACACTAGCGGGAAATATCTCCGTGTCGAGAATCTCTTCGGTGAAGACTGTTTAACCTGAGGATTACAAGTGCTCCGTACGGCAAGTTTCTCGTGGATCCCGGTCGCCATGAAGGTCGATATAATCGGGCCATCCAAGGTAGTCGGCAATCGATCAGAGAGTTAAGCTGTCTATATTCAGCGTATTACACAAAAAGGTTGGTATGATCGGGCCGGTGAAAGCAATCGTCAATCGATCGCTATTTATATTCAACGCATTGCACAAAAAGGATGGAATTAAACTGCTCATAATCGAAATCCGCTGAAAGCCGAACGAGCGAGAATATCCGTCGGCGATCCGGTTCGATACGGAATGGATCACATCGATACGGAACAGACTATCGGACAGAAAGTTAGAACAGGCAATGTCGGCAGGCAATGCTCTCCGGGAATCAAACTGTCAATTCCTGACCGACAGCGAAACCATCGGCCCCTGCGGAGCTCTTGTAGAATCCCCCTTTTTTCGCTATTTTTGCACGCCGGTCACCCCCTCAGCCCGGAATGACTCAGGATGAGATGTGGCCGCCCTAATACCTGAATTATGCACAAGTTCCTTTGGGTCGTCTGGGCCGTTTTCAGCCTCTGCGCCTGCGCCCCGCAAAACCAAAAAACGGATTCTGACTGCTTCGTCTCGATCCTCCCGCTGAAATACATCGTCGAAGAGATCGTCGATACGGATCTCAATATCAAGGTCCTAGTCCCGGCAGGTGCCAGCCCCGAAACCTTTGAACCAACACCCAAACAGTTCGTCGAACTGAACAAGGCTCAATGGATCTTCAACGTCGGACTGATCGACTTCGAGACTACCCTGCTCGCCAAAATCGAAGACCAGAACAAGGTCGTCAACCTCAGCCGCGGCATCGATCTCATCGAAGGCAGCTGTTCCCACGTCAAAATACCGCAGAAAAACGGCCGCCCCGCCGAGGAACACCAACATGCCCACGGCATCGATCCCCATGTCTGGACCTCGCCAAAAGCCCTGCAAATCATGGCCAGAAATGCCTTTGATGCCATCGAGGCCCGATATCCCGATTCGGTGAAATATCGCGAAAACTACCATCGACTGATCGAAAAGCTCCAGGAGCTCGACCTCCGCACCCGGGAGAAGATCGAACGCAGCGGCGTCAGCTACTTCATCGTCTACCACCCCGCCCTCACCTACTACGCCCGTGATTACGGAATCCGTCAGGTCGCCATCGAGGCCGACGGGAAGGAGCCATCGGCCCGGCAGATCGGCGAAATCATCCGCAACGCCCGAAAGGACGGGGTCAACAAGATCTTCTATCAGAACCAGTTCCCGCAGTCGGTCGTCGAGATCATCGCCCGCGATATCAAGGCCCGCTACATCGAGATAGACCCCCTGGCCGAACAGGTCATCGACAACATCGACCATATCACCAACTTAATCACCGAGCCATGAATCTCGTCACGCTCCGCGACGTAAGCGTCGCTTACGATGGCTACGAAGCCCTGCAGCACGTCGATCTGGAGATCGGCGAACGGGATTTCCTCGGCATCATCGGCCCCAACGGTGGCGGTAAAACCACCCTGATCAAGGCCATCCTCGGAACTGTCCCCCACTCGGGTTCCATCCGGCTCGCCCCCGAACTCTTCCGCGGCCGCGAACGTCTCATCGGATACATGCCCCAGATCTCGAACTTCGACCGCGCGTTCCCAATCTCGGTCTTCGAGGTCGTTCTCTCCGGGCTCCAGGGCCGACACGGGTTCCGGTCCCCCTACTCGCGCGAGGACAAACGCCGGGCCATGGAGCTCATCGTCGAATCGGGACTCGAACAGGTCGCACGACGACCCGTCGGCGAAATTTCCGGCGGCCAGATGCAGCGCGCCATGCTCGCCAGAGCCATCATCTCCGACCCCAGGCTGCTGATCCTCGACGAACCCGCCAATTTCGTTGACAACCAGTTCGAAAAGGAGCTTTACCACTCCCTGCGCGAACTGAACAAACGAATGGCCATCGTCATGGTCTCGCACGACATCGGAACCATCACCAGCATCGTCAAGGAGATCGTCTGCGTCAACCGGCACGTCCACCGACACCACTCGAACATCCTTACGCCCGAGCAGTTACGCAATTACGACTGTCCCATTCAGCTGATTACCCACGGGACGATTCCGCACACCGTTCTCGAACACCATCCCGGCGACTGCTGTCCCGACCACGACTGATCTGTGCGGGAGGGGTGTAAGGCGTGAGGTGGACCAAAGTGGCCCGGGAGGCTTCGGGAAGACGGGGAGACGGGGAGACGGGGAGACGGGGAAAGGAAGACGGGAGAAAGGAAGAAGAAAATACCCAGAAGCGGGCAAGGCGTCCGGGAAACAAGGGAAGAGTTCCAACAGGCATGCCGGGAAACGGAGCGAATCGGGAGAAACGATACAAAAAACGAGGTTGCAATCTGCGGATTGCAACCTCGTTCGTCTATTCCTGCAGGGACAGGTCCGGGAGCAGCCCCGAGGAGCCCCTCCTTCTCCCCCCCCTGTTACTTCGCTTCGTTGATCTTGCTCAGCTTCTCGAAAAGCTTGCCGAACGAATCCTCCATCTCGGCACGCAGAGCGGCATAGTGCTTGCGCACCAGCGAGCGATTGTGCGGCTCGGCAGGATTCATCGCCTTGGTGAACAGATCGTTACGAACGGATACTGCCTCCTGCATCACTTCGAAGATCTCCTTCTCCTTCGAGGGCTGGAAGCAGATTGCCATGTCGCAGTCGAATACGACCTCCTCGAGGCGGTAGTCGATCTCCTTCTTCAGGTTACGTAAATTTGCCATTGTATCGCGATTTTGAAAATTTTGCTACGGCAAAGATAACAATTCCTTCCGGATAAACAAGCGTTTTCGAAATTCGGGACTCGTTTTTGAGAGGCCGGGACCCGCAGCCAGGAGGGTCGGCAAAGGCCGTCCCACGGGTGAAACTGGCCAAGGATCGGAAACAAAAAACAAGGGCGCGATCTCCGGTCGGAAACCGTGCCCCCGTTCGGCCGCCGGCCCGGAGGAGAATCACATCTCCTCAAGTTCCCGGGCCGTCTTCTTCGCTGCGCGGGCCGCCTTCTTGGCCGCCTTGGCCTCCTTCTTGGCGATCTTCCGTGCCGCCTTCTCCTCGGCTCGCGCAATCTTCGCCGCCTTGCGGGCATCGTGACGGGCCAGCCGCTGCGCCGCCTTCGAACCCTTCTTCACGGCCTGTGTCTCCTCTCGCATCTCCTTGCGTACGGCCCCCTTGTCGGGCATCTCGACAATCACGCCGTTGACATTCTCCTCGACAACCACGTAGTCCGGAGCCGGAGCAGGTGCCGGTTGCGGTGCCGGACGCGGGATCAGGGTCCGCTGCTCGACAACCCGTTCCGTCGCGTAGCCGATCATCACCTCGACTCGCCGCATCGGGGGCAGAATCCGGGTGGCCAGGTAGCTCCACGCCGCCGGCATCCGCTTCAGCGCCTGCTCCTTCTGCATCGGGGGCAAGGTGCCGTCGATGATCTCCAGAACCGCCGTACGATCCGGTATCGTCGAGGCGGAAACCGCATCGTGCGTCGCCTGCCAATCCTCGGCCTCGGAGTTCACCGTGACGTTGTAATGCTTCGAAAAATGGTACTTGCTGTCGACGTACGCCTTGAAATCATTGGCCCGCCGGGCCGCCAACTCCCGGTTATAGGCGACACTCCCGTCCGGCGAGGCGTAACCCGTGATGATCACCTCGCAGACCCGGCGCGACGTGTCCTGCATCATCCCCTCGACAAAAGAGTTCAGTTCGTTGAGCGCCTGCGTGTTGCCACCCAGCGCCGCATTCAACGTCGCCACGCTGATCCGGTAGCGGATCGAATAGTCCACGTCGTCCGTGCTGCGGATCAGGTAGCGCCGGACCAGATAGTCGCCCTCGACCCGCTCGGAGAGCATCGTGGTATCGGCCCCGGATCCTGATCCGGGGGTCTGTGCCGCCGCTCCGGCCGCACAGCTCATCGCAACCGTCAGTGCGATGGTGGATACAATTGTTTTCACGTTTGATGAGTATTGGTTTTACTCACCGCTCGATCGCAAGTTTCATACCACAAAATCCATCACCCACCCTCCGCAGCGATCCCCTTGCGGCTCTCCGATAAAAAAACGGAGGTTCCGGGTTTCGGAACCTCCGTTTGGTATTTCGGGCGGAAAGCATCGCATCGGATGCCCCGGTTTTCGGGCGGGAAGCGTCTCATCGGACTCCCCCGCTCCTGTTCGGCACCCCGGCGGCGGAAAACATCCGTCGGCTCTCCGGGTTTCGGGCGGAAAGCGTCTCATCGGACTCCCCCGCTCCTATTCGGCTCCCCGGCGGGAAGCATCCGTCGGCCCCCGGTTTTCGGGCGGGAAGCGCGTCTTTGTGCTCCCCTGCTTCCGTTTGGCACCCCGGCGGGAGACGTCTCATCGGACTCCCCCACCTCCGGGCACCCCCCCCGTTACATGCGTTCGGGAACGTCGATGCCCAGCAACGCCATGCCCTTGCGGATCACCAGTGCCACCTCGCGGGCCAGGGCCAAACGCATCGAACGGATCGAGGCATTCTCCTCCTTGAGGATCGAATGGTCGTGGTAGTAGCCGTTGAACTGCTTGGCCAGGTCGTAGACGTAGGCGGCGATCATCGAAGGCGCAAAGTTCTCGCCCGCAGCCTTCACCGTCGCCGGATACTCCGTCAGCATCTTCACCAGGTCGATCTCCTCCGGCAGCAGCGTCACGTCAGCAGACATCCCCTTCGCAGCCTCTACCCCGCTCTCGGCCGCCTTGCGAAGCACCGAGCAGATGCGGGCGTGCGTATACTGGATGAACGGACCCGTATTGCCGTTGAAATCGATCGATTCGCGCGGGTCGAACAGCATCGTCTTCTTCGGGTCGACCTTCAGGATGAAGTACTTCAGCGCACCAAGGCCCACCATCGTCGAAACAGCGTTGGCCTCCTCCTCCGTGCAGCCGTCCAGCTTGCCCAGCTCGGCCGACATCTCGCGCGCCGTCTTCACCATGTCGGCAATCAGGTCGTCGGCATCCACAACCGTGCCCTCGCGCGACTTCATCTTCCCTTCGGGAAGCTCCACCATGCCGTACGACAGGTGCGTGATGTGGTCGCTCCACTCGGCGTAGCCCAGCTTCTTCAGAACCAGCTTCAGCACCTGGAAGTGGTAGTTCTGCTCGTTGCCCACCACGTAGATCATGTCGTCGAGCTTGTTGTCCTCGAAACGGCGGTAGGCCGTGCCCAGATCCTGCGTCATGTAGACCGACGTGCCGTCGCCGCGCAGCAGCAGCTTCTCGTCCAGCCCGTCGTTGCGCAGGTCGATCCACACCGAATTGTCCTCCCGGCGGTAGAATACCCCCTTCTTCAGACCCTCCTCGACAAGCGACTTGCCCAGCAGATAGGTCTGCGATTCGTAGTAGACCTTGTCAAAATCAACGCCCAAAGCCTTGTACGTCACATCGAAGCCCGCGTAGACCCAGCTGTTCATCGTCTCCCACAGCGAGTAGACCTCCGGATCCTTCGCCTCCCACTTGCGCAGCATCTCCTGCGCCTGGCGCATGATCGGGGCGTTCTTCTTCGCCTCCTCCTCGCTCTGGCCCGCGGCCATCAGCTCCTTGATCTGCGCCTTGTAGTGCTTGTCGAACTCCACGTAGTACTTGCCCACCAGGTGGTCGCCCTTCATGCCCGACGACTCGGGAGTCTCGCCCCCGCCGTAAAGCTTCCACGCCAGCATCGACTTGCAGATGTGGATGCCGCGGTCGTTGACCAGGTTCACCTTGATCACCCGATGACCGTTCGCCTGCAGAATCCGGGCTACGGAGTATCCCAGCAGGTTGTTGCGGATATGGCCCAGATGGAGCGGCTTGTTCGTATTGGGCGACGAGTACTCGATCATGATCGTGCGGCCCGTCGAGGGAGCCTCGCCGTAGTGCTCGTCGGAGGCCAGGTCCGTAAAGCGGCCCGCCCAGAACGAAGCGTCGAGCGTCAGATTCAGGAATCCCTTGATCACGTTGTAGGAGCGGATCTCCGGCACGTTCGCCGTCATATATTCGCCGATCTCCTGTGCCGTCGCCTCAGGCGACTTGCGGCTCCGGCGCAGCAGCGGAAAGGTCACCAGCGTATAGTCGCCCTCGAACTCCCGGCGCGTCTTCTGAAGCTGCAGCTGTTCGTCGCCCAGCGGCCCGTAAAGCGCCTCGACCGACCGTCGAACCGCATCCGTAAGATAGCTTTCGATATTCATAGATTTCATGCAATTTCGACCGCAAATTTAACGCTTTTCGCCGAATAACCAATCTACTCCGCCCCTTTCTTTTGGCTTTTCGCCCGACTTCCACTATCTTTGCACGTCGAATCACCCCCTTACGCGCTCATGGAAGTTCTCGTCATCGTCCTGCTGATCCTGCTCAACGGTCTGTTCGCCATGTCCGAAATGGCGCTCGTGTCGGCCCGGAAATCCAATCTCGAAATGCTCGCCCGCCAGGGCAGCAAAAGCGCCCGCCAGGCCCTCCGACTCACGAAGGATCCGGACCGGTTTCTATCTACCGTACAGATCGGGATCACGCTGATCGGCATCCTGACGGGTATCTACTCCGGAGATACGCTCGCCGCAAAGTTCGGCGCACGACTCGCCGAAGTCGGAATCCCCGTACGAACGGCTACGGCCGTCGCCCAGGTCGTGATCGTCATCCTCGTAACCTATCTGACGATCATCTTCGGAGAGCTGGTCCCCAAGCGCATCGGCATGAATGCCGCCGAACGAGCCGCACGCATCATGGCCCGACCCATGGGGCTGCTCTCGATGATCGCCTCGCCGTTCGTCTGGCTGCTGGCCAAAAGCACCGCCGGCGTAACCCGCCTGCTCGGCCTCCAGAAGGCCGAAAGCAAGGTCACCGAGGCCGAAATCCGCTCGATGATCCAGGAGGGGGCCGAGGACGGCGAAGTCCAGGAGGTCGAACAGCAGATCGTCGGCCGCGTCTTCTCGCTCGGCGACCGGACCGTCGAGTCGATCATGACCCACCGCAGCGAAATCGCCTGGATCGACGTCTCGATGTCGGTCGAGGAGATCAACCGCATCGTCGCCCAGGCCCCGCACAACCGTTACCCGGTCGGCGACGGAAGCCTCGACAAACTGCTCGGCGTGGTCTACCTGAAGGACCTCTTCCTCCATCTGAACCAGCCCGGGTTCAACCTGCGGTCGATCCTCACCCCCGGCAAGTTCTTCCACGAGGAGTTCGAGGTCTACAACGCCCTCGAACAGCTCCGCAACGAACAGCTCGGTTACGGAATTATCTGCGACGAGTTCGGCGTCACGCGCGGAATCATTACCCTGAAGGATATCTTCGAGGCGCTGGTCGGCGAACTGCCCGATCCGCGCGAAGAACCCGATATCGTCCGCCGCGACGACGGCAGCTGTCTGGTCGACGGGCAGTGTCCGTTCTACGACTTCCTCGATGCGTTCGGCGTCGAGGAGGACTACCCGGCTAACGCCTACAACACCCTCAGCGGGCTGATCCTCGACCTGCTCGGCCATATCCCCGCTACCGGCGAGAAGATCCAATGGGGCCCCTTCTCGTTCGAAATCGTCGACATGGACGGTGCCCGGATCGACAAGATCCTCGTCCACTACAACCCCGCTCAAAACGAAGACAAAGCATGAAAATTGCCGATATCGAACTGGGGGAGCATCCGCTGCTGCTCGCCCCGATGGAGGATGTCACCGACCCCTCGTTCCGTTACATGTGCAAGCGGTTCGGGGCCGATGTCGTCTACACCGAGTTCATCTCCTCCGACGGATTGATCCGCGACGCCGCCAAATCGCTCAAAAAACTCGAAATCGACGACGCCGAACGACCCGTCGGTATCCAGATCTACGGCCATCTGATCGAACCCATGGTCGAGGCCGCCCGGATGGCCGAAGCCGCCGGGCCCGATATCATCGACATCAACTTCGGATGCCCGGTCAAGAAGATCGCCGGCCGCGGCGCCGGATCGGGAATGATGCGGAACCCCGATCTGATGGTCGAAATGACCCGCCAGATCGTCCGCGCCGTCCACACGCCGGTCACCGTCAAGACCCGCCTGGGGTGGGACGAAGAGTCGAAAAACATCGAGGAGATCGCCCTCCGGCTGCAGGACGTCGGAATCGCCGCACTCACCATTCACGGCCGGACCCGCGCCCAGATGTATCGCGGCGAGGCCGACTGGACGTTGATCGGCGCCGTGAAGAACAACCCCCGCATCCATATCCCGATCATCGGAAACGGCGATGTCGACTCGGGTCCCAAGGCCCGCGAAATGTTCGACCGCTATGGGGTCGACGGCGTGATGATCGGACGCGCCACGTACGGCCGCCCCTGGATCTTCCTCGAGGTGAAGCACTATCTCGCTACGGGCGAAGTGCTGCCCCAGCCGTCGGTCATCGAGCGCGTCGCCATCGCCAAGGAGCATCTCCGCAAATCGCTCGAAATCAAGGGCGACCATGTCGGAATCCTCGAAATGAGGCGTCATCTGACCAACTACTTCAAGGGGCTGCCCGATTTCAAGTCAACCCGGCTGAAGCTGGTCACCTCGCTCGATATCGACGAACTCTTCGCTACGCTCGACTACATTGCCGACCATTGGGGCGGATATGACCTCTCGGGTGCCGTGCCGGCTCCCCTCTCCCACGATCTCTGATCCGGGGGGGGGCAATCGGAGCGGCAGACCGGAGGCGATCGGAACGGCAGGCCGGAGGCGATCGGAGCGGCAGGCCAGAGGCAATCGAAGCGGACGGCCGGAGGCGATCGAAGCGACAGACCGGAGGCAATCGAAGCGGACGGCCGGAGGCGATCGGAGCGGCAGACCGGAGGCGATCGGAGCGGCAGACCGGAGGCATTCGAAGCGGACAGCCGGAGGCATTCGAAGCGGACGGCCGGAGACGATCGGAGCGGCAGACCGGAGGCATTCGAAGCGGACGGCTGACCCGAAGAACCGGCAAAGAAAAAAGGAGCCATCTCCCTCACGGGAAACGGCTCCTTTTCCTTTCACACGGGATCGCCTACAGCAGCACCCGCTCGATGTAGGCCTTGTAATCCTTCACAACCGGCTTGTAGCTCTCGTCCTCGAACAACGGCGACGAGATCAGAAAATCCGCCGACGATCGGTTCACCGCCGTCGGAACGTTGTACAGCGTCGCCAGACGAAGCAGTGCCTTCACGTCCACGTCGTGCGGCTGGGCCGACATCGGATCCCAGAAGAAGATCAGGGCATGGATCTTCCCGTCGGCAATCATCGAACCCAGCTGCTGGTCGCCGCCGAGCGGTCCCGACTTCAACAGCGTAATCTCCAGTTCGGGCGCTGCCTCCTCGCCCGCCTCTCTCCGGCTACGATGGGCCTGGAGCGTCCGCTCCACCATCTTTCCGGTCGTTCCCGTACACACCAGGTGGTGACGGCTCAGCTTCTCGCTGTTCCAGTCCACCCACTCCGCCAGGTCACGCTTCATGTTGTCGTGCGCAACCAGGGCCAACACTTTCTGCTGTTTTTCCATAACCCCTCCGTTTTTCGGTTTATACTCTTTCCGGCCGAGGCGGGACCTTCACATCCATCCGGCATCCGGACCGCTCCCGGCCCTTGACGTTTCGTCCAAATGCGGCACTACTCCTCGGCGGCAGCCTGCTCGGCGCTCTCCGCCGGCTGCGACTTCTCGTCCGACAGTTTGAACTCCGTGAAACCGGCTCCGATCAGGGTGTTGTACCACGAGAAGCACTTCTTGATGTCCGATACGTGAACCCGGTCACGGTCGTACTCCGGAAGCACCTCCGCAAAGGCGGCCTTCAACTGTTCGGGCGTCGACTTCGGGCTGATCGCCTCCTTGCCGCCCGTATGGGCATAGATCCGCGTGAAGACATCCGCCAGCGGAATGTCGTCGCCCTCGGTAAACATCGAAATGTCCGACAGGGCGCTCACCCGTGCATTGGCCGATGCATTCATCCGACGGCCGTCGGTCAGCGACTCAACAATCACTCCCCGCGTCGACTGTGCCACGTATTTATACAGTCCGGGCTGGCCCGAAATGGCCAGAATCTCTTTCAATTCCATAATCTTGTCTATTCTCTTGTTTGGTTCTAAAAAAGTCTCTTCACTCCACCGGATCGGGCCGAACCGTCGTCCCCTCCTCCAAAACCGTGTAGCTGCACTGCTCCGAATAGGAGACAACATGATAGGCCGTCCGTGCGCACACCCGGAAGGTCACCTTCTGACCCGCCTTCTGGGCCGTCTTCGGGATCACCCCCTCGTAGACCACCGTCTTGAGATCGCCCGTCAGCAACTGCACATCGGCCTCCTTCGTCTCGTCGGGCGTACTACCCTCCGTATAGAAGATCGAGATCTGCGAAAAGCCGTACTCGCTCTCCACCGGGACTCGCACCCGCACGGGAAGTCCCGCCTCGACCGTCGCCGGATAGCTCACCTTGCCGAACGTCGCCGGCGTCCGCGATTCGGGCCCCGACTCCTTGTTGCAGCCCGTCAGCAGCAGCACGCCGGCTGCCACGCAATACAGCGCTCTGATCATCTTCATCTCTACGTCTATTCCTGCTTCACGTGGACATCCATCTGCGGGAACGGGAAACTCAGACCCGCCTTCGGAAGCTCCTTGTAGAAGCGTTCGTTATATTCGTAAAAAACAGGCCAGTAGTCCGCATTGGCCGTCCACGCCCGGATGGTCAGATTCACCGAGCTGTCGGCCAGCGCCGCGACCCACACAACCGGTGCCGGAAGCGGCAGAATCCGCGGATCCGCCGCAAGCATCTCCAGAATCACCCGCCGAGCCGTATCCACGTCGTCGCCGTAGGAGATCCCGACCGTCCAGTCCACACGCCGCTCCTCGGCCGTCGTATAGTTGTCGATGATCGCCGTGGCAATCGAATTGTTCGGGATGTAGATCGTCTGGTTGTCGTTCGTCGTGATCACCGTCGAGAAGAGCTTGATCTCGCGGACCGTACCCGACTGTCCCTGCGCCGAGATGTAGTCACCCACGCGGTAGGGCTTCATCAGCAGAATCATCACCCCGCCCGCAAAGTTCTGTGCCGTGCCGCTCAGCGCCATACCGATGGCCAGCGTCGCAGCCGAAGCCACCGCAATAAGCGACGTCACGTTCACCCCGAGCGTCGATACCACGATCAGGATCAGCAGCAGCATGAAGACCGCACGCACCGAACTCCGCGTGAAGGCCCGCAGCGACAGATCCACCTTGCGATGCTCCATCGCCACGTCGATCAGCCGGACCAGACGCCGCATCAGCCACCGCCCGATATAATAGATTACCAGAGCGATGAGAATCTTGATGACCACCCACAGCGCCTCCGACAGCAGATTCTGTGCTACCTGACTCAAATCCAGATTCGCCAGGCGGTGTACTGCCTCGGCAAAATTCGCCTTCTGGACACTGTCGGGCACGATGAGCGGCGCGGCAGGTTCCTCGGCGGCAAGAAGTGTCCACATAATTTGTCTCGTTTTTCGGAGTCTCGCTGCAAAAATGCGTCCACAGACCGCTTTTGACCCTCGCTCGCTCCATTTTACTCGCAAAAATAACCAAAAAAAGCAGAACTTTATTAACTTTGTCTATCCTTTTTGTCGAATCATCGCTAATGCTCTTTACTGAAACATGCAGAACAACGTCGAAATCATCCAGATAAACATCTCCGGCGAGGACAAGCCCGGAATGACCTCCTCGCTCACCGAAATCCTCGCCCGTTACGACGCCTTCATCCTCGATATCGGTCAGGCCAACATCCACCAGTCGCTCACGCTCGGTATTCTGATCAAAACCACGGCCGACAAGTCCGGCTTCATCATGAAGGAGCTCCTCTTCAAGGCCTCCGAACTCGGCGTCATGATCCGGTTTACGCCCATCTCCGAGGAGAAGTACAACGACTGGGTCAGCCGCCAGGGCAAAAACCGGTACATCATCACCCTGCTCGGCCGGACCGTCACCGCACGGCACATTGCCGAGGTCACGAAGGTCGTCGCCGAGCACGGTCTGAATATCGACGCCATCAAGCGTCTGACCGGACGCATGCCCCTCAAGGAGGACAACCGCGCCGCAAAATCCTGCATCGAACTCTCGGTCCGCGGTTCGCTCACCGACGAGGAGCGCAGCACGATGCACGAGGGATTCATGAACCTCTCGGAAATCGGTCTCGACGTCTCCTTCCAGAAGGATGACATCTACCGCCGCAGCCGGCGTCTGATCTGCTTCGACATGGACTCCACGCTCATCGAAACCGAAGTGATCGACGAACTGGCCGAACGTGCCGGCGTCGGCCAGCAGGTCCGCGAAATTACGGCCAGCGCCATGCGCGGCGAAATCGACTTCCGCGAAAGCTTCACCCGACGCGTCGCCCTGCTCAAGGGGCTCGATGTCTCGGTCATGGAGGATATCGCCCGGAATCTCCCCATCACCGAGGGCCTCGAACGAATGATGACCATCCTCAAACGCGTCGGATACAAAACCGCCATCCTCTCCGGCGGCTTCACCTACTTCGGAAACTACCTCCGCCAGAAATACGGGTTCGACTACGTCTACGCAAACGAACTCGAAATCGAAAACGGACACCTCACCGGCCGCTATGTCGGCGAAGTAGTCGACGGCCGACGAAAGGCCGAACTCCTCAGGCTGCTCTGTCAGTTCGAATCGATCAACATCGCCCAGTCCGTGGCCGTCGGCGACGGCGCCAACGACCTGCCGATGCTCAACCTCGCCGGTCTGGGTATCGCCTTCCATGCCAAACCCAAGGTCAAGGCGACGGCCCGGCAGTCGATCTCCACGATCGGTCTCGACGGTATCCTCTACTTCCTCGGTCTGAAGGATTCGCGCATCGAGGCCTGAAAACCGGTCTTCGAGCACTTCACCGGCCCGATCACCGGCCGACTCGGCCCTCCGGTCGGACGAACGGTCGCAAACAGGCAGTCATGAAAAGATCACTCCCCGGTCAAATCCTGGTGCGAGCCCTGCTCGCCGGAGTTGCGGCCGCCGTCGCGGCCGGCTGCTACGACTCGGGGTTCGGAGAGCCCAAGCCGGGCGGTGAGAAGGGAACCGTCTCGGAATCACTGGCCGGAGTGCGGCAGCTCTATGCCGGAAAGCCGTTTGTCGTCGAGGGTGAGATCGTGGTGGCGGGAACCGTCACCTCCTCGGACCGGGCCGGAAACTTCTACCGCACGCTCTGCATCGAGGAGGAGCAGAGCGCCATCGAGATCATGGCCGGCATCGACGGCCTGCACAACGACTATCCGCCCGGTTGCCGCGTGACACTCAGGCTGAAGGGGCTGACGCTGGCCGAAAGCCGCGGCGTTCTCCAGGCCGGAAACGCCCCCGAACCCGGAAGCGGGTTCGAGACCGATTACATCGGTTCGCGGGCGGCTCTCGACCGGGTACTCTCCCGGAACTCCGAAGCGTTGCAACCCGTCACGCCCGCCGTATGCACCATCCCCGCTCTGACCATCGAAAGATGCGGCACACTCGTACGAATCGATCATCTCCGGGCTGTGCCCGACGCCGGGGAAGAAGAGGATCTACTTCTGTGGAACGGATACCGGACGTTCGTCGATCCGGCCGGAAACCGGATCTGCTCCTATGTCCGAAGTTATGCCTCGTTCGCCGGAAAGGAGATCCCTCCCGGCAACGTCTCGCTGGTCGGAATCCTCCAGTACGACGACTCCGGCGAGGGGCGTTTCCTGCTCAAACTTCGCGATGAGAACGACTGCATACGGCTGGATTAGCCTGCTCGGACTGTTCGGACTGCTCGGTCTGCTCGGCGGGTGCAGTTCGGCCTCGGAACCCCGTTACGAACCGGCGCCCGGGGAGATCCGGATTTCGATCGCCGGACTCAAGTCCCGTTGCGACGGAGAGCTCGCGGTCCCCGTCACGGAGGATCTGGTGATCCGCGGGCAGGTGGTCGCAAACGACCTCTACGGCGAATTCGACCGGGAGATCGTCATCCAGGATGCAAGCGGAGGCATCGGCATCGCCCTCGACGGGGAACGGCTTCACGACCGGATGCCGTTCGGCGCCCTGGTGGAGGTGCGTTGCAACGGGTTGGTCCTCTCGGATTACGGCGGGAAAATCGGCCTCGGATATGCCACGGACGAATACGGAAACCGGTCGATCCCGGCCGAGGAGGCGGATCGGTACATCCGGATATCGACCGACGTGGAGCAGATGCCCCGGGCCGTCCGGATGGGCCTCGACGAGGTGGCCAGCCGGCATATCGATACCCGGGTCCGTTTCGACGGAGTGCGGTTCACGGAACCGGGCTCCACGTGGTGCGACACCGACGAAACCGGACGCACGGTCACCACCGAACGCGAAATAACCGACCGGTCGGGAAACCGTTTCACCGTGAGGACACTCCGCAGTTGTGACTATGCAATGGAGAGCATCCCCTCCGGCGAGGGTACGCTCATCGGGGTCATCGACTACTTCGGCGGGAAATTCTCCCTGCGGGTCACCTTCCACGAAATCGAGTTTTAGATCGGCAACGAAGCTGCGGAACCGGCGGCAGGTGGCAAATGGGCATGGCGTCGGAGCAACGGGGCCTGAAGAGGGGGTCCGAAACCAAGAGGTCGCATGGCGGAAGATAGGAGTAGGCGCGGCACCGCGAATACGGCACAAGCAGAAAGTCCAGGCACAAGGCAGGGAAAACAAATGCGGGCGCGGCCACCCGGGAAACGGCTTCCAAGCAGAAAGTCCGGGCGCAAGGCAAGGAAAATCGGACCGATTTCCTCGCTGACAGCAACAGAAACTCCGGAACCCGAAGGTCCCGGAGTCCATTCCATACGAGGAAGTCTATCAAAAGGCTGAAGAATTTCGCATCTTCCGGCCCGGCAATCATGATCCCGACAGGCGGAACAATCAGCGCTGGAGTGCCTCCCAAAGCATATCCTTCAGAGGCTGGATATTCAGTCCCGTAACCGACGAGATGAAGATCGAGGGAATCCCCTCGGGCAGGTGGGACCGCATCTGCTCGATCAGCTCCTCGTCGAGCATGTCGCACTTCGTGACGGCCAGCAACCGCTGCTTGTCCAGCAATTCGGGATTGTACTGCGTCAGTTCGCCCAGCAAAATCTCGTAGTCGCGGCAGATGTCGTCGCTGTCGGCCGGAATCATGAACAGCAGCACCGAGTTCCGCTCGATGTGGCGCAGAAAACGCGTACCCAGACCGCGCCCCTCGTGGGCTCCCTCGATGATGCCCGGAATGTCGGCCATCACGAACGACTTGTGGTCACGCACCTCGACGATGCCCAGGTTCGGCTCCAGCGTCGTGAAGGCGTAGTTCGCAATCTTGGGCTTCGCCGCCGAAACCACCGACAGCAGCGTCGACTTGCCGGCATTCGGGAATCCCACAAGCCCTACGTCGGCCAGCACCTTCAGCTCCAGCACGAAGGCCCCTTCGTCGCCATCCTCACCCGGCTGGGCATAGCGCGGGGTCTGGTTCGTGGCGCTCTTGAAGTGCCAGTTGCCCAGGCCGCCACGGCCCCCCTTCAGCAACACGAGCCGCTCGCCGTCGGAGGTCACCTCCCCCACCATCTCGAGCGTCGTCGTGCCGTCCTCCTGCTCCACGACACGGCGCGCCACCGTGCCCAGCGGCACCGGTATGACGATATCCTTCGCATCCTTGCCCGACGACCGGGCCCCGGAGCCGTTCTCGCCATCCTCGGCAAACTGGTGGCGCTGGTATTTGAGGTGGATCAGCGTCCAGTACTGGCGGTCGCCCACCAGCACGATGCTGCCCCCCTTGCCGCCGTCGCCGCCGTCCGGACCGCCGAAGGCGACGAACTTCTCCCGACGAAAGTGGGCCGAACCCGCTCCGCCGTGGCCCGAACGGGCAAATATCTTGACGTAATCCACAAAATTAGATCCTGCCATCTCTTTTTCTTTTATCGGTTTATCCGGAACAACGGCCGGAATCGCCGCATTCCGCTGTTACACCCTGCAAAGATAGTACAAAAATCGCAGACCGCGAAAACGCAGCCGCACAAGCTCCCCGGCTGAAAACTCCCCGATACAGCACGAAAGCCTCCGAAGCCGATGGCCCCGGAGGCTTGTTCGCAATACGGGAGGTCGGATCCCGCCGGCAGTTCTCCCCGCCGTCAGAGCGTCAGCGGCTCGTAGGGAAGTCCCCACGCCTCGGCCACCGGACGGTAGACCACCTTGCCCGAAACAACGTTCAGACCCAGTGCCAGCTCGGCATTCTCACGCGCCGCACGCTGCCAGCCCTTGTCGGCCAGCTGCAGCACGTAGGGAAGCGTCGCGTTGGTCAGCGCCAGCGTCGAGGTCCGCGGTACCGCTCCCGGAATGTTCGCCACGCAATAGTGCAGAATCCCGTCGACGTAGTAGACCGGATCCTCGTGCGTCGTCGGACGCGACGTCTCGAAGCAGCCGCCCTGGTCGATCGCCACGTCAACCATCACCGTCCCCGGCTCCATCAGCTGCAGCATGTCGCGCGTCACGAGTTTCGGAGCCTTGGCCCCCGGGATCAGCACCGATCCGATCACCAGATCGGCATGTTTGAGCTCCTCGCGGATGTTGTACTCCGACGACATGAGCGTCTTGACGTTCTTCGGCATCACGTCGGCCAGGTAGGTCAGACGCTGCAGCGAAATGTCACAGATCGTCACGTCGGCACCCAGGCCGGCCGCCAT
>ENA-OPBO01000367-OPBO01000367.1-human-gut-metagenome-genome-assembly--contig:-NODE-367-length-39715-cov-9.596293_pt1 | contig 39715 bp, 24 predicted proteins | sample MGYA00241071_ERZ501458 | MGnify/ENA primary metagenome ERZ501458 (study PRJEB25962, sample SAMEA2042509) | human gut metagenome | biome: human gut; feature: human-associated habitat; material: faeces... | reverse complement strand
TTTCGTCAATGACCACGACCGCACGGGCCAATAGTCCTGCTAACGGGCCATCTACCATTTCCACACCGTAATCTTTTGAAAATTCGGGCGAACGGAATGCCGATGCGGCAATTAAGTTTTTAATGCCTTCGGTCGTGCAAAAGCGTGATTGGGCGAAAGGTAGATCTTTGGAGACGGCCACGACGGTCGTATTGTCCAGAGATGCTGCCAGCTCATTGAATTTACGCACCGAAGTAGCACAGACCGAAGTGTCGAGACTTGGAAAGATGTTCAGTACAATGCGACGTCCTTTGAGGTCGTGACAATAAAGTTCAGTCAAGTCGGATCGAGTAAGTGTGAAGCAGGGAGCTTGGCTTCCTACTTTCGGCAATTTACCGTAAGTATGTACGGGTGTGCCTTTGAAAGTGATTTTTTCCATTGTTGTTAATTTATAGATGAAACTATTTGTTTTTCTGCGCTTGTATGGGTCGGTCGTGTAATATTTGCCTGACGGCGAGTTCGAGTTCTTCGGCCAGTAGCGGGGAATATCCTATTTTTACGAATCGTATCGTGCCTTCGGGGTCGAGCAGGAAGAGGGTGGGGTAGCCTGTCACGCCATACTCGCTGGCTGTTTTTCCGGTATATTCCAGTATGATGGCTCCCGAACGGTTTTCTATGTTCTCGGGTTGTTTCTCTATGTAGAGTATAACCGGCGTCAGATTTTCTTGCAAGGATACGGATTCGGCTATTTGCAGGGCTTGTTTGCAAAATTCGCCTCGTTCGTCGAGGAATAAAAGCAGGCAGTTTTGCCCTTTCAACTGATCGGAAGAAAACCGATGTTCACCCCATTTGTGGGAAAACTCCGGACTTTTCTGTCCTACCTGGTCGAAGGCTGCATAAGTGCCTTCGCGGAATCGGAGGAATATTTCTCCGTAATTTTTCAGCAGGTTGGTCTCACCGAAATAGTCGGAGGGGAATTTCGTATCTGTATCGTTTCCCGAATATTTTACAGTAACGGTTTGCGAACCTAAATGACCCGGATTATTTTCGGTTTCCCGATATAGGGGCATACCGTCGTGGGTGTCGAATGTATAGAGTATGGTTCGGGACAATTCGCCCTTTACGGAGTCATTCACGAGTATGGCGTCGCACAGACGATTCTGCACGAGCGTGTCGGGGAAAAATTGTACGAGACAATCTTTTTTCCCGACGAATGTTTTTAATTGTCGGGATATTTCAGCCGGGAAAAGTTCGGTGAACAGTCCCGAACGGTGTACTCCCGGATTGTTACCTTTATGTGCGAACGGTTCTTCGTCTTCGCGATGATGATATTCTCGTAGCCGATCACGGTCGAACCGGAAGTAATCGCCGTTGTCGTAAGCCATAAAATTGGCATACGGGCATGTATCGTTCTCGGCTTTGTAATCGATTAAGTATGAATATCCGCAAAGTGTGTCGATTGGATTTTTTCGATAGGAGAGTTCTGCCCGATAGTTTATTTCCGAATCGGTGAGTGGTAATGTCACTGTATATGTGAACTCGGTCCGGTAGTTTTGAATGGAATCGAGTTTATGCCATATTTTGTCCGGGGATTGTCGAGCCGAACCGGGGAGGAGACCCATGAATAATATTCCAAAGAGGAGAACGAAAAGACGGTGTGGCATAATTTTATACTGTTATATCTATTGCAAGATAACAATTATTTCTCGCATTTTGTTCTCGGTCTTTACATTTTTTTCAAGGTTGAGAATCCTCTAATTGCGGGTGAGCCGGATTGTTTTTCTCTTTATTTTCTTTTTGTTTCAGATAACGGGCATAACCGGCTCTTAAAAAGTCGTCTATGTCGGTGGGCAACACATCGGCTTCGGGAGGGTATGTCTCGTCGCTGTCCTCCAACAGGTCGAAAAGGTTACTCGGATTGTCGGGCATGTAATCTGTTTCTTTGCTTCCAGTATTTTCATCGGTTACCGGTATTTCGTCGATATGCTCTTTTCGCTTTCCCGATTTCTTTTTAACGGGTTTTGTTTCATACTTTTTGGCGTAGCGTTCGAGTGTGTTGATATACCCCATCAATGTTTTCACTTCGTTGGGTTGTGTCATTACATCTAATGTGAGCAGTAGCTCGTAATATCGTAACAGGATTCGATACCGGAGGGTTTCTATTTTCAACCGTTGTTCTTTCAAAATTTGTTCTTGTGTTTCCATACTTTTTTTGAGGCAAATGTATGGTCGGGGCATTCGCATTTTATGGCATGATTGAATTTTTTTACCCGATCGGTATCGGGTAAAAGTAGGGAGGAAGGGATATGTCCGATAGAAGCAGACTGATGAGATGTCGTTTTTCAATACCATAAGCAAGAATGATGTAGTATTTCTAACCCCTCTCATCGTCGCTACCGCTCCTCTGTCTCTCCTTTATATTTTGCTGTGCAAAACACAGGGGAGAAGTGTTAATACTTTTGATGACAGGAACAGAGAGGTATGTGTTTTCCTCCTCCTCTTTGTGGCGTCAGCAATAGGGGAGGTGGCACGCAGTGCCAGAGGGGAAGTCCGAGAGAAGATTTATGTCGTTATTTCGGTGCGATGTTCAATTCGAACGGAGTATCGGGCGTATATCCGCTACGGATTCTCCACTCTTGCGGGTAGATGTTGTTGGTTCGGTTGCCAAGATGTTTTGCCCAGCCGAGGGGAAATCCTTCATAGGTGACAAGTATATATCCTCGGGGTAAGTCGGTGGGCAGGAAGAGGCTTTCTCGTCGGAGGTAGGCGAGGGCTGTGTCGAGGGAGGCCTCGTAGTGGACGACTTGGTTCGTATCGAAGGCTGTGGAGAGTGCCAGCGAGATATGCGGCACGTAGTCTTTTCCTTTGAGCGTGGCTACGGTGATACCGGTATGCAACAGGTCGAGATGCCGGTCGAGGAGTTTATAATCGGTTGTATACTCGGCCGGGATAGCGATAATTTTCTCTTCGTCGGATATGAATGTATAGCGGTCGGGGTTGGCAACGAGAAGCCTCCATTCATCGGGTATAGCTATTCGGGGTGTTTTATTTTTTTTATTGCGTTTCTCTGTCTTTTCGGCTGTCGAGAGGAGAGCCTCTCGTCGAGTTTCATCGGGTTCGCCCGGTTTCCGAAGGATTGCCATAAAGAGACCTTCGCCCCGGGTACGGTGGGGCATGAAGCGATAGGCGGGCAGATCGCCAACGAGTGCAGGCGTTATGTTCCAAGCTGGGGCTATATCGACTGTGAGAGGTATGGCTCCGAACTTTTTTCGGAGGAAACCGATCATCTCCTCGTTTTCTTCGGTGTTGTAGGTACAGGTGCTGTAAATGAACAATCCGCCGGGGCGTAGAGCGTTCCACACATCGGTGAGAATGGTGCGCTGTCGTTCGGCGCAATGCGCCACATTCGCCGCAGACCACTCGGTGATGGCGGCGGGGTCTTTGCGGAACATGCCTTCTCCCGAACAAGGGACATCGGCGGCAATGATGTCGAAGTATTCTTCGAGTGCGCCGAATGCCGAGGCTTCGTTGCGGGTGACTATGCAATAGGGCGATCCCCATTTGACAATGTTTTCGGCGAGGATATGCGCCCGGTTGGGTATGACTTCGTTGCTGACGATTAAACTGCCGACCGGGAGCGACGCAACGGCATCGGTCGATTTTCCGCCGGGAGCGGCACAAAGGTCGAGATAACGGACCGGCTCATGAACGTATTGCCGTATTACCCGATTGAGGAACATCGATGCCGCTTCTTGTACGTAGTAGGCTCCGGCGTGAAGCCGGGGGTCGAAGGTAAACGTTGGCCGGGAAGAGAGATAGAACCCATGTCGAGCCCAGAGAACCGGATCGCCTATCGTGCCTGTCGGAGTACTTTTCGAAGGGTTGAGCCGTATGCTTGTCGGAGATTCCGATTCGAGGGCCTCGGCAAAGCGGGGATAGTCGTCGCCGAGTAATCGGCGGGTACGTTCGATAAATGGGGCAGGCAGGTCTGTCATAACAGTTTCTGTTTTTCTCTTTGGGCAAAAATACCTATTTTTGTCGAACGGTGAAAATGGGTTTTGCCGATAAATCGAATTTGTATGCTCAAAACCGCATTATATCTGATTCCTGTTCCTCTGGGCGATACACCGGTCGAGCAGGTGCTACCTTCTTATAACCGCGAAGTAATAGCCGGGATACGTCACTTTATCGTAGAGAATGTGCGTTCGGCTCGACGGTTTCTCAAAAAATCAAATCCCGATATTTGTATCGACGACTTGACGTTTTATGAATTGAACCGTCACACGGAGGCGACGGAGGTGTCGGGTTTTCTCGAACCGTTGCGGCAGGGATATGCGACAGGCGTGATTTCGGTGGCCGATCCGGGGGCCGATGTTGTGGCGATCGCCCAACGGGAACATTTGCCTGTGGTTCCATTGGTGGGTCCTTCGTCGATATTGATGTCGCTGATGGCTTCGGGATTCAACGGGCAGAGTTTCGCTTTTCAGGGTTATCTGCCTATCGAGGCGGGAGAACGGATAAAGAGAATCAAGCAGCTCGAACAACGGGTATATGCCGAAGGGCAGACGCAGATATTTATCGAAACGCCTTATCGTAATCATAAGATGATAGAGGATTTGGTGCGTTCCTGTCGTCCTCATACGAGGTTGTGCGTGGCGGCGGATATTTCTTGCCCCGATGAAAGTATTCGTACGCTCTCGTTGGGTGAGTGGGCGAAGACGAAGTATGATTATCAGAAAACCCCTGCCATTTTTTTACTTTATAAGTAGATTTTTTCCCTTTGATTATAGAGTTTAACCCCTTCGCCCTGTGGGCACTCCCCCTATATTTCCTTGCGGAAACACAGGGGGAGAGGGGGATGCCCTAATCCGCTCTCTCTGCTGTGGTTATTTTTTTCAACCCCTCCGTCTTGTGGACACCTCCTCTATATTTTGCGTTGTAAAACACCCCGTAAGGCTACGGGACACGGCCGGGAGGAGGTTAATACCTTTTTGTTTTTTCAACCCTTTTGTTTCTTCGTGACACTTTATCCTATATTTTATTTGCCACAAAACACCCTGTAATGCTACAAGACACGGCTGGGGAGATGAAGGACAATCTCTATTGGCAGAATCGTTTTTTTTTGCCTTTATGCTTCGTCGGAGATCGAAGAAATTTAAACGGATTCTAAATATCTTACCTTCGATAATTTTCAATTGTGCCGTTAAAAAGCTATCTTTGTGCCCCGAGGAGAAAAAAGGATATGAGCTTACAATTTCTAAGCCTTGCCAGCGGCAGTAGCGGCAATTGTTATTATCTGGGAAACGAGGAGTATGGCATACTGATCGATGCCGGCAAGGGTGTGCGGACGATCAAGAAGGTTTTGAAAGAGTATGGTATCCCTTTTGAAAAAATCGTTGCTCTGTGCATTACCCACGACCATGCCGACCATATCAAGGCGGCAGGGACATTAGGCGAAAAATACGGCATACCCATTTATACCACCGAGGCCATCAAGAACGGAATGAATCGTAATTATTGTATGGTCGATAAAATTTACAGCGCTCATCGGCCTATTGTAAAAGAGATTCCGTTCAAGATCAAGGATTTTACGATTACAGCCTTCGAAGTACCCCATGACGGGAGCGACAACGTAGGCTTTTTTATTTCTTACGGGAATTTGTATTTTGCTTTTGCGACCGATTTGGGGCATATCACGCCTACGGCAGATAAATATTTGCGGCAAGCTAATTATCTGGTCATCGAATCGAATTACGATGAGGCGATGTTGCGTAACGGTTCTTATCCTCTTCATTTGCAGAGACGTATCCTTGCCGATAGCGGCCATATGGACAATGCCCGTACGGCCGAATATTTGGCTCGAATCTATACGCCGGCTTTGCGAAATATTTTTCTATGTCATCTCAGCGGGGATAACAATCACCCTGAACTGGCTTATAAGACGGTGGAAAACCGACTTTACGAGGAAGGCATACGAGTGGGTAAAGATGTGGAGTTGGTGGCACTTACCCGTAATCACCCATCGGAGCTTTATACGTTTGAAGAGTCGGAAAGAATGGATTGGGAAAGTGCGGTTTCGGGAGAAGATGACTGTCTTGGATAGCCGAATCGTTTGCCGGAGTGTCAAAAATAGTGGTTGCGAGAAATTTTTTTGAATAATCGTTTGCCGGTTTCTCGAAAAGAGTTACCTTTGCACCCGTTCCATTTAAGAAGTCGACTCCGTAGCTCAGTTGGTAGAGCAAATGACTCTTAATCATTGGGTCGAGGGTTCGAGTCCCTCCGGGGTCACAGAAGCGCTTGCAGAAATGCAGGCGTTTTTTTGTAAAAATTCGATAACAGGAACAGAGTGATGTATCTCCCTCCCCCTATATCCCGTAGTATTACGGAGAACTGTGTTAGCTATATATGGGAGAGAATATACAAGAACAATCCCCACTAAATTTTTACTGACCCATTTTTGCCTAATATGCAAATGGTAGGCTGCATCTTCTGTATTATGTATGGTAAAGAGTAGGCTTTGCCATAAAACAAAAAACACCTGCAAGGCTGATTCTTACAAGTGCGGACATATATAGTTGTTTTTGGGATAGTGGGCGTTGACGGATTCGAACCGCCGACCCTCTGCTTGTAAGGCAGATGCTCTGAACCAGCTGAGCTAAACGCCCGTCACTTTCGTTTCAAAAGCGCTGCAAAGGTACGACATTTTTTGATATCTGCAAACAATCGAATGACTTTTTTCAAAAAAAACATCACAGCCTCATCGAAACAGACTACGGTGTATCCAACCAAACAAACAACACTGTGATGTGCAAAGCACAAAAAAAGTAAGGACACACCTTGATGGTGCATCCTTACAAAATACAATAAAAATATCTCTATTCAGATTATTTATATTCCTGCCAGCTCTTGATCTGGATATCCTCCAATTTCATCTCGCAGAAGGCCTCAATAAAGGCACTAGCCAGACGCGCATTGGTGATCAACGGAATATTATGGTCAATAGCACCACGACGAATCTTATAACCGTTCGTCAACTCACGTTTGGTATGATTCTTCGGGATATTGACAATAAGATCGAACTTATGCTCGGAAATCATCTTCATCACATTATTCTCGGCATCGGGACGTTCATCCGGCCAGAAAACAGGCACTGTATCTACGCCATGGGCATTCAAGAAAGCTGCTGTGCCAGCTGTAGCATAGATCTTATAACCTTTAGTATAAAGCATGCGGCTGGCATCGAGCAAATCAACTTTCGACTTCATGGCACCCGACGAGAACATCACACCCTTTTCTGGAGAAGGAACTTTGAAGCCGGTAGCAATCATCGCATTCAGCAAAGCTTCTGAGAAATCATCACCCAAGCAACCAACCTCACCTGTTGAAGACATGTCTACCCCCAATACCGGGTCGGCCTTGTGCAAACGCGAGAACGAGAACTGGCTGGCTTTTACACCAATCCAATCGATATCATAAGCCGATTTATCAGGTTTGGTATAAGGAGCATCAAGCATAATCTTTGTTGCGGTCTCGATAAAGTTGCGTTTCAACACTTTGCTGACAAACGGGAAACTACGTGAAGCGCGGAGATTACATTCAATCACCTTAACTTCATTATTGCGAGCCAGGAACTGAATGTTGAACGGACCTGAGATGTTCAGTTCCTTAGCAATCTGACGACTGATCTTCTTGATGCGACGGGCGGTAGCAAAATAGATCTTCTGAGCGGGGAACACCAATGTAGCGTCGCCAGAGTGTACGCCGGCAAACTCGACGTGCTCGGAAATGGCGTATTCCACCACCTCACCGTTCTGAGCTACGGCATCGAATTCTATCTCCTTCGTATTCTGCAAGAACTGCGAAACAACTACCGGATATTCTTTCGATACCTCAGCTGCCATCTTCAGGAACTCCTGCAATTCTTCTTCATCGTAGCAAACGTTCATAGCTGCACCCGAGAGAACGTAAGACGGACGCACCAGCACCGGATAGCCCACCTTAGCCACAAAGCCTTTCACATCTTCCAAGCTGGTTAGTTCCTGCCATGCCGGCTGATCGATACCCAGCTGGTCGAGCATGTGAGAGAACTTATTACGGTTCTCTGCACGGTCAATAGATACCGGAGAGGTACCCAATACAGGAACTGACTGACGATAGAGTTTCATAGCCAGATTGTTCGGAATCTGTCCGCCTACCGATACGATAACACCACGGGGTTGTTCGAGATCGATAACATCGAGCACGTTCGAACGACAGTTCATCGAAATAAAGGCGGTCGCACATATCATAGTCAGTCGAAACCGTCTCTGGGTTATAGTTGATCATGATAGACTTATAACCCAACTTGCGGGCAGTCTGAATAGCATTCACCGAACACCAGTCGAACTCAACGCTGGAACCGATACGATAAGCACCCGAACCCAGTACAACTACCGACTTTTCGTTCTTATAATAGTTTACATCATAACCCTGTACGGCATATGTCATATAAAGATAGTTGGTCAGTTCAGGATGTTCACTGGCTACGGTATTAATACGCTTCACAGCCGGAAGAATACCCAGTTCCTTACGACGGGCACGCACCATGAGATTTTCCTTCTCCATGTTGCCAGTCGGATGAAGTACGAAACGGGCAATCTGGAAATCGGAGAAGCCTAATACCTTAGCCTGACGCAATACATCGGCAGGAATGTCTTCTATCTTCTTATATTCAGAGAGTTTATGCTTATAATCGACAATATTCTTCAGCTTGCCGAGGAACCACGGATCAATCTTTGTCAGATCGTAAATGCGGTCAATCGTATAGCCTTCTTCCAGAGCTTGGGCAATGGCAAAAATACGAAGATCAGTCGGATGCGACAATTCGTGATCAAGATCATCGAAATGAGTACCGTCGTTGCCAACAAAACCATGCATACCCTGGCCAATCATACGCAAACCTTTTTGGATAATTTCCTCGAAGCTACGGCCGATAGACATGATTTCACCTACCGACTTCATGCTCGAACCGATTTCGCGGCTCACTCCGACAAACTTCGTCAAGTCCCAGCGAGGAATCTTACAAATCAGGTAATCGAGCTGAGGTGCTACATAAGCCGAGTTGGGTGTACCCATCTCGCCAATCTGATCGAGCGTATAGCCTAAAGCAATCTTGGCAGCAACAAAAGCCAACGGATAACCGGTAGCCTTGGATGCCAATGCAGAAGAACGACTTAAACGGGCATTTACCTCGATGACACGATAGTCATTGGTTTCGGCATTGAAAGCATACTGAATGTTACACTCGCCCACAATACCCAAGTGGCGGATACACTTGCGGGAAAGTTCCTGCAACATCTCTACCTGCTCGTTGCTGAGCGAACAAGTCGGTGCAACCACTATAGATTCACCTGTATGGATGCCCAGAGGGTCGAAGTTTTCCATGCTGGCCACGGTGAAACAATGGTCGTTTGCGTCACGGATAACCTCAAATTCTATTTCTTTCCAACCTTTCAGAGACTCTTCTACCAGAATCTGTTTGGAGAAAGTGAACGAGCTTTCGGCCAACTTCACAAATGCTTCTTCGTCGGGGCAAATACCACTACCCAATCCGCCCAACGCATAAGCCGAACGTACCATCACCGGATAACCGATTTCGCGAGCAGCCTTCAAAGCATCTTCCATACTTTCCACAGCATGGCTCTTGGGAGTCTTCATCAGTATTTCATCGAGCTTTTTGACAAACAAGTCACGGTCTTCCGTATACATGATGGCTTCTACTGAAGTACCCAACACACGTACACCGTATTTTTCAAGAATACCTTTCTGATAAAGTTCGGTTCCGCAATTCAATGCAGTCTGTCCACCGAAAGCCAACAAGATTCCGTCGGGACGTTCCTTCTTGATAATCTCTTCCACGAAATAAGGAGTTACCGGCAAGAAATACACCTTGTCAGCGATACCTTCCGAAGTCTGAATCGTAGCGATATTGGGGTTAACCAGCACAGAGCTGATACCTTCTTCGCGCAAAGCTTTCAAAGCCTGCGAACCGGAGTAGTCAAATTCTCCAGCCTGACCGATCTTGAGCGCACCTGAACCCAAGACTAACACTTTCTTCAAATCGTTCTTCATTGTTTCTCTTTATAAGTTGTTTTAATGTCTTTTACTCCATATATAAAAAATGCGTCATCCTTATCAAAGGACAACGCATTTATCAAAGAATTAAAAATATCTCTGCAAAAACGGAAAAACCATCAACCGGCGAATGAAATTCATTCGAACTAAAATAAAAACTGGTTCCCATTTCCTGTGACTGCATATACAATTTCTAAAGTTTTTGCAAAGTAACGACTTATTCGTGACATGAACAAATATTTCAGAAATTGTTTTGCAACACAAATGACACATGCCGTTATTTAACAAAAATAACAGGCTGTTCCAATTGTTATCTTGCCGTTTGATTTATCTTTTCCGTATCGTTTTTTAAAACAGCTTTGGTACGGTACTTCATAAAATCATCTGTATTCAGCTTTGGAAAGCCGTTCCGCTCTATATACTCACCAACTTCTTTCAGTGTCTTTACATTCTCTTCCAAAATAGTACCATCCGGACGAGGGCCAATATTCAACAACAGATTGGCATTCATTCTGGCACAATGTTCAAGCAACTCCAGCACCTCTTTCACCGACTTCTGACGCTGTTTCGGATCGGTAATATAAGACCATCCCAAAGTCTGGATAGGAATGTTCAGCTCAGCAGGCTTGGTCTGATTGCTTTCCCACGCCTCGTCTGCCGCATCCTGTACTTCCTGAGGCAGACCTGCATTTTTGAAGATAGGTGACAGAGAACCCATTTCGCGTTCGCCGGTGATGAAGTCTTCATTGCCGTTCACACCCGTCTTGAAGACTACCAATGCGTGAGGTTGTATCGCATGAATCATATCATAGATTTCCTGTATCCGGAACATATCAGGATGCTGATAAACCCCTCCTGACGTATCGAACCAGAAACCGGCAATCGGACCATACATTGTACAAAGCTCCATAATCTGCGTTTTGGCAAAATTCAGATAATGCTTGAAGTCTTCCGGATTCCGATACTTGTATTCGGCTGGTTCCTCAGCATAATGCGGACGGGCAGGATCGTACAGAGAAGACGGCAGGAAGTAAGGATGATGCCAGTCTATTCCAATAGAATAATAGATGAACAGTCCTAACCCGCTGCGCCGGCAAGCCTCAGCCAGTTCTTTCAGGAAATCGCGTCCTGCCGGATAGTCCAGACTGTTATAATCTGTAGCATGACTTCCCCAAAGCGCAAAGCCGTCGTGATGCTTGATCACAAACGTGATGTACTTCATCTTTGCACTAAGAGCCAGGTCGACATAATCCTGTGCACAGAATTTTTCACCTTTGAACTCACGTGCTTTCTGTTCGTATTCCTTAACCGGAATCTTATCATAATACATCACCCATTCTCCTTTGCCATACAGCGTAGCAGGACCCCAATGAACAAACAGACCGAAACGTGCATCCTTAAACCAGGACAATGCAGCCTCGCGAGGTGATTTCTCATATTCAGCTTCATAACCTTTCAGAAAGTAAGGTATTTCTCTCCATGCATTCTCTTGAGCAAACGCTCCCACTGCCAATAATTGCAGAAATGAGAGCAAACATATTTTTAAAATCTTATTCTTCATTATACAAATTCTCTTTTTCTGTTCATACTATACACAAAACTAATCCTTCAGCATGCAGCCGGCCATACCGACGTTTTTCTCTTTTTCCCGGCACAACAATATCCGCAGTTCACAATTCGTTCCAGCTTCGGAAAAAGGCACCGTAAAGTCTGCTGTCTTTTCGTTTTCCTTTGTACCGATACATGTCCCGTCAAGCCAGACTTCTGCTTTCCCCGTTACTTGTCTGAGCACAACTTTTCCTCCATGTTTCTGATGAGCAGATTTAGGTTCGAAAGAGGTGCGCAATATCACGTAGTCTGCCTTATTCATGGAAATGTTTATTTCTCCTGAAGAAGGCTGCCAGCTATTCATATCATTCTCGGCAACCCGTTGCATTACATCCGGCTTATCGGAATACAAAGGTGAAATCAGCCATTTGTCCAGCATCAGCGGTTCTGCTACCGAAGGAACAAAAGAAGCAATCGATTTCCGGACAGAAGGTAAAACCAAAGTGGCGGTCTGAAGCCCCGGAGAAGTTGCTTTCAGGCATATCTCTCCATCTGCTTCTTCCGTACTTTGTATGATGACCTGTGCCAGTCCATTGAACAGACTTCGCTTATTTCCCTTTTCGGGTTCGTGGCAATTCGGATTTCCATTACCTAAACCGATAATCTTTGCCGGACCCGATATGGTAAATTCTATCGGATGACAGGCAGTAGGCACATGTCTGCCTTTCCGGTCAAGTACCTCTACCGTGACAGGCATGGCATCGCACCCGTTCCCCATCAGGCTGTTACGATCCGGCGTCAGACGAACGCAATAAGCCTCGCCTGTCGTCTCCACTTTCTTCCTCGAAACAATTTTCCCGTCTTTATAACCGACAGCTTCCAACTTGCCAGGTTTGTAAGGCACCATCCAAGTGTTCATTTCATACGGATCTACATTCTGTTCCGATACCAGTTTCCCGTTCAGATACAATTTCACTTTATCCGCATTGCTCAATGCCATTACTTTAATCGGCTTTCCGACAGAATCGGCCGGCCAGTTCCAATGAGGAACCAGTTCTAAGATCGGTTTATCTTCAATCCATTGCGCCTGATGCAGGTAATAGGCCATTTTGGGGAAACCGCACAAATCCATAATGCCAAAAAACGAACTGACCGAAGGCCACTGGAAAGGAGTAGGCTCGCCATGATAATCGAAACCGGTCCAATAAAAACAACCGGCCATCCAAGGACGTTCGGCAACAGCCTTCCACGCATCACGATGAGTAGCACCCCAATTAGCACACTGCGTATCGTACGAATCCATCAGATTGCGGGAACGGTCCGTCACATATTCGCCTCTGACCATAAAGGCAGATCCGTCTTCCGAACTGGTCAGGGGCAGATCCGGATTCAAGGCATGAAAACGGTCATAACTCTTAATCTGATAATTAAAGCCACCCACATCTACCGCCTGAGACACATTGTACTCCGAAAAGAATCCTCCGTTCATGGCAGCCGTAACCGGACGTGTCGTATCCAGCCGTTTCACTACATCGGACATCCGACGAACCATTTCGTAACCATTCTCCGTACCCTGCATCGGTTCTTCATTGAACACCGACCACAATATCACACTCGGGCAGTTGCGGTCGCGACGTACCAGCCACTCCAACTGGCGTACATACTCGGGAGAGGTATTGAACAAACGGTTCTCATCTAACACCATAATACCCATGCTGTCGCAAGCAGCCATAAACTCCTTGGCTGCCGGATTATGAGCCGAGCGGTAGGCATTGACACCCATTTCCTTCAACTTCCGCAAGCGGAACTCCCACAAAGCGTCAGGTACAGCGACTCCTACACCGGCATGATCCTGATGGTTGCATACACCCTTTATCTTGATGTTCTTGCCATTCAGCCAGAAGCCGGTATCCTTGTCAAACCGGATGGTGCGGAAACCGCAACGTGTCACCACCTCGTCCGTCGTACATCCGTTTTGTTTCACGCTGGTTCTTACCTTATATAATATAGGAGTTTCCGGCGACCAGAGTGCCGGGTTCTCTACCGGCAAAGTCAACTTCGCCACTCCTTCACGCAAAGGAGCAAGAGCAGCATGCGCCGTTCCCTCCTTAACCACCTTTCCTTCGGGAGAAAGCAAAGCGACTTCCACTTCGGCATCGGCCGACTGTTTTCCTGAATTGTACAAGGTTACCTCAACCGGAAGCTCCCACCGACCGTCCGGACGACAGACAGGATGAGCAAACACACCATCCGTCTGGACATGAAGGGGCGAACGCTTGACCAACCAGGCGTGGCGATATATGCCGGCTCCTTCATACCACCATCCTTCCTGAGCATCGGCGTCAACACGAACAACAACCGTATTGACACGGTCGCCATAAGTCACATACGGAGTCACATCTATGTACATGGAAGTATACCCACACCAGTTCCGGTGAAGTAAGGTTCCGTTAACCTAAACAGTAGCATGAGTCGCTATGCCGTCAAACTGCAACTCAATATGCTTTCCCTTATCCTCCGGCAGCAACTTGAACTTACGGCGATACCAGCCAATTCCCCGTTTATAATAGCCTTGCGACAGATTAGCTTCCGGATCGACTCTTCCTTCAATGGCCCAGTCATGGGGTAAATCCAATACACGCCATGACGAATCATCGTATCCGGGAGCTGCTGCACCACCGGCGTGTCCGGCTTTGGCATTCCGGTAGGAAGCACTATGGCCTCGAACTACCGGAAAAGGGATGTCGCCCAAATGGAAACTCCAACCCTTGTCAAAGCACAAAACTTCACGCTGAACAGCCAATTCCTGCGCAAGTCCTTTCTTTATCATCAAAAGGCTACATATCAACAATAAAAATGTAATTTTTCGCATTCTACTTTGTTTTATAAAATGTAATTATTGTTTCTGCTGATAATCTGCCTAATTTTTATTCATAAACCAACCATGCTGTAGCCTTTGTATCCGCATCAGCTGTCAGACGGATCCAACGTGCCTGAAACTCTTTCGGGAAACGAACTTCTTTCTTCGTGTCAGGAGCTAATGAGAAAGCATCGTAAACCATCCAGTCACCATTTCCCGTAGGATCTATTTCAATGGTCATATTGACAGCTTTATCCGATTGTTGCTCGACTGTCAACAACTTCTTATCATAGAAACCTATCAGATAGGGATCGGAAGGAACACCTGCTTTTACCTCAGTGTCTTTCCACGGACCACCCTGACCTACAGGCTTACCCATAGACCACAAGTCATCAATAACTCCTACCCAAACTGCAGCTTTACCATCCTCCGAAACTACGATATGCTGATTGTCATCTGCTTCAGCCGGATCGATACCAGTCATTACCAGCATTCCCCGATAGGAAGCATAGTCATTGATATGGAAGTTGTGAGTAGCGATCGGACGTATCTTGGCATATCCGTCTGCATTCTCGGCCGGGAGTTCATAGAAAGTCCCCATGCACGAGAATAAATCACGTTCTGTAGCCACTTCTCTGCACACGCGAAGCTGTCCTTGGTCAGTCAGATCACGATATTCATCCACACCTAAAGGCAAACGCCAGCGGCGTCCACGGTCATCAACAACCAATACAGAACAGTCATCTATTGTCACTACTGATTGAGGGATTGCAAACTTCTTGACAATAAACTCCGAAGTCTTCGGATCGTCTTTCTTCACCAGCTTCAGCTCATCACCCATTTCATAATATCCTGTAGCGACCTGTTTACCGTCTACCCATTCGTTAGATACTACGCCCAACGCTCTTCTGTTATCACCAAGTCCGTACAACAGACCACCTATCACTTTCTCCGATTCCGACTGTGCCAGTCCTTCAAACATCCGATCCGATTGGTTCTGTCTGTCATCATCCGATGTATAAGAGAAACTTAAAGTCGCACAAGCGTTGTCGTTCGCCTTTACCCGGATCCACTCTCCTTTGTCTTTCGCATCGAAGGTAATGAAAGTAGCTTCACCACCAGGCACATGTACCTCGCGTAATGTCTGCCATTGATTGTTACCGTCAACATCCACTTCCAGCACGAACGAAGCATTCTGTTTGCCTTCGTTCTTCAACCAGGCACATCTCTGCGGCCATCCGGCAAAAAGGAATGGTTCGGAATATGCTCCGGCTTTCACATTTTCCTTCACCCAGACAGCACCTTCGGCTGTAGCCGGTCCCAGTTCATCCGGCTTCGATACGGAAGTAAACCAAAGATTTGAATTCGACTGTCCGGGACCTTCTATATTTCCTTTCGCCTTACGCTTATTCAGGAATTCCTTCTGTGCAGAATCGTCGCAACCGAATACAAGCTGATCATTCCAGCGGGCAAAGTCGCCAATGACTTTCAGATAAGCCGAACGCGGACGGATGCCAGCCGAATGGTCTGCCGTAAACGTAGCGGGAAAATGCCAGAACATGCCGTGCATCGTCATCAGATATTCCGGTTCTTTCTCAGTACCCACATTACGGATACGAGGCCATTCCGTATTCCATCCGTGTGCTCCGTCATAGCTATGGCTTGCTTTAGGCAGACGGTAGAACGTCCATCCCTTTTTGGCATCGCGCACACCCAACAGCACCGACTTATGATCCCAACCAGTAGCCCAGATCGGGTCTGTCTCAGGGTTAGCATTACCATAAATGCCTCCAGGACCAGTCACTTCTACAAACTGATTGCGGCGAACCACCTTCCAGTCTTTTCCATTCCACTCAGCCAAAGCGCCTGCTTCCACATCAAATTTCTCCAGTGCTTCGTGAGAAGCCTCTCCGTTATTACTATATACGGTTACTCCCTGACCCGAATAGAATCCTTTGCCATGAGCACCCGGCAACAGGGCATTCGACTGTGCCAATTCGCCTTTCTTTTTCGGAACACAGTTCCCATCCAGATATAGCGTATCTACCTGAAGCGTATTCACGTCTACACTGTAAAAGCCCTCTTCCATTGTAGCATAATAAATTTTGCCGGCAGGATCTGTCAGATGGCGTGCATTACCGGTATGGCGTCCGGGCATAGCTTTGTAGGGTATCACTCTGACCTTTCCTTCTGCATCAACTGCATACGGACCGATAAACAACTGGTTACTCTCACGGTGTATCATACGGTTGGCCGGCGTACCTCCAATACTTTCCGAATGCACCGTTTGTTGATAGTCCGACGAAACGGAATACAACTTGTCCGACGAGCCGAAAGGCAGGTGAGGACCATAGGTAATCACCCAAAGACGATCGGCCCAAGGCACTACAGCTCCGGTTCCACATTCTCCTTCATTATTATAATATGCCAAACGGGGATAAATACCGGAAATAGACTCCGGTATTTCTTTAATTCCTTTTTGAGATGTGCAGCCAAGCAGAGTACTCAACATACACAATCCTACAATACGATTCACATTTTTCATGGAAAAAATTTTCTTTAATTATCAAACTATTACAACTCTCGAAAGCCCATTATCAATAAGCTACAATTATACCAAAAACGTCTTTGATTCTGTATTAAACAATAATTTATTTACTCCAAAAATGCTTTCAAAATGCGGAAACGTTTCCGAACTTCCAGGTATTCTCGTCTTTAACACCAGCACGACAGCCACCACACATTTCCGATAATCACAGCTACCCTATTGTCCCTCGCAGCATTCCTGCTGATTTCCTTTCACTTTTTCACGAAAAACACCTACCTTTACGGCCAGAAAAAAGCAATGGGAAATGATTAATGGTAAATGATAAATGACCAATGATTAATGATTAATGATTAATGGTAAATGGTGAATGATTAATGGTGAATGATAACTAATTCTTCATTCTTCATTCCTCATTCTTCATTTCCCGCTTTCAGTTTACGATTATCAATTATTCAAATATATAAGTATGGCAAAAGAAAAAATCATCCTCACAGGCGACCGCCCGACGGGACGCTTGCACATAGGACACTACGTAGGCTCACTGCGCCGCCGTGTGGAACTGCAGAATGCCGGCGACTACAAAGATATGTTCGTCTTCATAGCCGACGCACAGGCACTGACCGACAACATGGACAATCCCGAAAAAGTACGTCAGAACGTCATTGAAGTGGCGCTGGACTATCTGGCCTGCGGGCTGGACCCGACGAAGAGCACCATCTTCATCCAGTCGCAGATACCCGAGCTGTGCGAACTCTCCTTCTACTTCATGGACCTGGTGACCGTCAGCCGCCTGCAACGCAACCCTACCGTGAAGACCGAAATACAGATGCGTAACTTCGAGACAAGCATCCCCGTAGGCTTCTTCACCTACCCCATCAGCCAGGCAGCAGACATTACTGCCTTCAAGGCAACCACCGTACCCGTAGGCGAAGACCAGGAACCGATGCTGGAACAAGCCCGCGAAATCGTGCGCCGCTTCAACAACATCTATGGCGAAACACTGGTTGAGCCCGAAATCCTGCTGCCCGACAACGCCGCCTGTCTGCGTCTGCCCGGCACCGACGGCAAAGCCAAGATGAGTAAGAGCCTTGGCAACTGCATCTACCTGAGCGACCCTGCCGACGAAGTGCAGAAGAAAATACGTAGCATGTACACCGACCCCGACCACCTGCGCGTACAAGACCCCGGCAAGGTTGAAGGAAACACCGTCTTCACTTACCTCGACGCCTTCTGCCGTCCCGAACACTTCGAGCGCTACCTGCCCGAGTACCCCAACCTGGACGAACTGAAGGCACACTACCGCCGCGGCGGACTGGGCGACGTGAAGGTGAAGAAGTTCCTGAACGCCATCATGGAAGAAGAACTGGCTCCGATACGCAACCGCCGCAAGGAGTTCGAGCAGGATATCCCCGCCATCTACGACATGCTGAAGAAAGGTTGCGAAGCTGCCCGCGAGACAGCCGCTGCCACCCTCGACGAAGTTCGCCGCGCCATGAAGATCAACTACTTCGACGATGCCGAACTGATTGCCGAACAAGCAAAACGCTTCAGCAAGTAACTCCACCTCAGGAGTTGCAACACTTGCAGTAGTTAAAGAAGCCAAGAGGAGTTATCATCCGTTTCGAGCAGACTTAAGGGTGAAAGCCGGTCGACAATGCAGGAACAACCTGATGTAGCGGCTTAACTCCTTAGCTTCTTGACCATCCGGCAAGTATTTATTTCAGCATTGTAAATCAACAAAAACAAACTGGGATATAATTATTCTCATAGGTATGAGAAGAAGATTCTCATGCTTATGAGAAAAACATTCTCAAAGCATGAGAACGAATAAGTCCCAATAAGAAAAAAGGGAAAAAATGCTTGTTCCGCTCACGAGCCACACTTGCACGGCTCGCGTGCAATGCTTGTTCTGCCAGCTAACTACCTATGTTGTCCGGCTAAAGTAGATGTTTACGCCCGCCAAGTAGAACACTGGAAATGAAAAATGAATAATTAAAAATGAATAGTGAGAAGGCCCCTCTAAACCATAAGCTTTAAACTCTCAACCCTCATCCTTCACCCCCTCATCCCTCAACATTAAACTTTAAACCCTCTATTTTGCTTTCACGCCTTCACCGCGCAATTAGCATCAGACAATCAGGAAGATATGGTGAAAGATGATGTTTCACCCGAAGTTTCACCAAGCTTTAAAGGGTATAAAATTGTACATGTATGATTTTATACCCTTTGAGGCATCTTTCACCATAAAGTGCTCAATAAGAGGCATTTTCATTGAAACTTTACCAAGAAACTTGGTAAAACTGAAAATCTCGTTCTTCAGAAAAGCAGAACAAATCGAATCGGAAGAAAACGAAGTAGTTTTCTGCCGGCTTTCGAAGCCGTACGAACGAGCCTGCCTTGACTGTAACAGAAAAAGAATGAATGCTAATAAAGAAGAATATCCAACTTTCGCAAGTTCAAGTTGTAGTTAACGAGTAACAAGTAGACAAGTCGAAGAAGTTTTTTTATTATCCCAAAGAAAAAACTTGAGTCAGACATATAGTAGTTAAGATCCAAATATGAACTAACTATTTACAAACCCATGAAGTTTAATTACTATAAAAATATCATTTTAAAATTAGAAACATACTTTTTTATTATTGATTTTATGAGCTAATTGCAATCTGTTAAATATAAATAAAATTACCACATGTATGATTTAAAATTAGGTTATAAAGAATATATTCGCAAATTGGTTATCCAATATTATATTCAACTCTTAATAATTCAGATTTATGAATAATATTAAATTAAGATTTTTGGTTATTACATCCAACTTATTACTGTTATTATCACCTTCTTATAGTAATAATACAAATAAATTCAATGATATAAATAGCGAATTAAATTTAACAGCAAAAGGAAATTATAATGATAAAGGGGATTATATTTGGAATTATTACATTAGATCGAAAAAGCATATTGGTCAACCAAACGCCATCAATATAGACTTTAACAACCAAACACCATTTGATTTATATACTTATAAAATAGATTATAGTTCATCCACATATCCTATTGTTAAGATAAGTGTGACTATAAAGAAAGAACAATTAAAACATTCAATAGACCTTACAAAATATAATCTAATCTTTAATATTAATTCAGGGAAAGAAGTTATAATCTCAGATACATGTAAAGTGATGTATCCTTTGCCACAACATCCAAGATTAATGGTTAGAAACGATGAAATAGAGAAACTAAAAGTAAGATTTAACCATAATGATTTTGAAGAGTTGCGCAAATCATTCAACAAGCAAATTTCCTATAATACTAATGGAGTAATAAAGACAGATAAACCAGACGAAAAGGTAAGACAGAAGATGGAGGCATTAGCACTTTCATATCTTCTTAACAATAATGTAAATGACGGAAAGTCTGCTATAAGAATTGCAATAAACTATTTGTCTTCATATTCAGATAACCGTAAAGAAGTGCAGAAAGATTATCATTATAATCTTCAAACTTACGAAGCTGTTTTTGGGGCAGCAATGGTTTATGACTGGTGTTATAATTTGCTTTCGGATACTGATAAATCAGATCTGATAAAATACATGAAGAAAGTATGTATGCTTACTGAGTATGGCATTCCTAATGGTTCAAAAAAACAGTATTTATCAGGACACTATGGCGAGTATGCTCCAACGGTTTCTTTAGCTATGGGTATTGCTATTTTTGATGAAGAGCAAGACATGTTAGAAATGGCTTATAAAGAACAGACTGAAGGATTTGCACCTTCTAGGAATAGAATGATACCTTCTGAGACCCATCATCAAGGTGCGCAATATATTCATGTAAGAGGTTCTAATGAGCTTCTACAACATTTCATATTGAACAAGCTGAACAGCAGCCCTTATAATCCTGATATATATAAGATGACATATAGGGCTATTTATGGAATGATTCCTCAAGATTCGGATATGGATGGAATGCCTGAAGGTGATTGCCATAATCATGTGGAGATGGGTAACAGTCAGCTGTTTTATCTGTCTGCAAATTTATCAGAAGATCCTTTTCTACAGGATATATCAAGAAAGATGATAATGAATACTGAACATCAAAGTGCAAGGGTTTTCGTTTACCATAATCCTGATATACAATCATTATCTATAAAAGAAGCCCCTCTATCAAGGTTTTTCCCCTCTCCATCAGGAATTATGATAGCACGTACAGGATGGGACATGGGGAAAACAGATTATGATTCTGAAACAATGGTTGTACTGATGAACATGAGAGAATATTCTACTCAAAATCACACACATATGGATTTAGGGCATTTCAGTATATATTATAAAGGTCATTTAGCACTCGATGCTGGAATATATCAAGGACAAGATGCAGATAACGGATGGGGAAAGTGGAATTATGTGAACTATTATTCCAGAACTATTGCGCATAATTCGTTATTAGTTTATGACCCCAATGAACCGAAGCCTGTAGGAGGATGGAAAGAGCCTACAGAGGCAAGAGATGGAGGGCAATTCTTTAAATCTGCACGCGCATGGAACAATAGTGATGATATGTTTAAAGCTGGTCCGTCTGCAACTATACTTGCACATGAGATAGCTAAGGGGGATGTCCCTGATTATACTTATTTTAAAAGTGATATAACCGAAGCATATAAGGTTCCTTCTTTCCTTGCTGATTATCCATCGAAAGTTGAAAAGGTAAGGAGAAGCTTTATGTTCTTAAATCATAAAAAAGAAGGTATGCCTGGTAGTTTGATTGTGTTGGATAAGGTTGTTTCATCTAACCCTTCATTCAAAAAAACTTGGCTTCTTCATACACAGAATAAGCCTAATTTAAATGGTTCTGTTCTAGAAAGTGTTAGTACACAGGAGGGGCGCAATGGTAAATTGGTGACAAATGTTTTACTTCCCGAGCAAGACAACATGAAAGTTGAATTTATTGGTGGAACAGGTAAAGAATATTGGGTTGACGGACACAATTATGGAACAGTTAGCCAGGAAGATGCCGGATGCTGGAGAATTGAACTTTCGCCAAGGGAAGAGTCAAAATCTGATAATTTCCTGAATGTTATTCAGGTCTTGAGAACAGATAAATCCCCGCAAAAAGTAAATAAGGTTCTGTCTGATAACGGACAATACGTAGTTATTGAAATAGGAAATAATATTGTAGTCCAGAATCTGGACCTTTCAATAAATGATAAACCAGTGAAATTCAATTTAGGTGATAGCTCGAAAGCCTATAAAGTTATCATTACCGATTTGAAAAGTGGGATATGGAATATAACTGCCGGAACAAACCGCTTTACAGGAAATGCTTCTGTAAATGGGGTATTGGCATTTGAAAGTCATGGTGGAAATATAATGATAAGTAAGAAATAAATTATTCCAATAGTTTATATAATAATACAATTGTTTAAACTGATTTATTGGTAAAAGTTTGTTTTTAGGGACAAAAGAAGAGGATGCATTATGAGCGATTATAGCGCATCCTCAAATTTTGCATTAAAATGAAGTTCCGGCCAAATCTTTTATTTTATTAATATCATGATTTGATTGAGGTATTTCAGGTTTTGTATTACTTGTGGAAATATCAAATATATTGTTCATTATTTTCCCATATAGAAGATTGTTATCCCATAATATATCTGATACCATATCTGATTCTTCGTATTTTATTACATAACCGGTTTTATTTTTTGCAATCGCAATGTTATTATAAATTTTTGTCCCGGTTGGAGGTATAGTCTGTGTTGAAGAGCCTTTATAGTTTATATGGAAAGCCAGATTACAGTCTATAAAAATATTATTTCTTATTACTGCATTTTTTACTGGTGCATAGCCGTTCAATGGATTGTTTTCCTGACCTCTAACTATACACAGTCCAGCCTTATAACCCTCTCCACCAAGTGTTTCAAATTTATTATTTTCTATCATGTGATTTTCGCCTATTATGCGTACCCCTCCAGTCTGATTCATACCGTTACCTATAAAATAGTTGCCTGTTACGGTACATTCATTGCCATGTCGTAGCGTTAAAGTGCCTTTACATTCATAAAAGCCATTACCATTATAGGTGTTTTTGCAGCTTTTATTTGATATAATTTCAGCTAACTCCCCATGGCAGTGATAAAAATAATTAGAATCAACCAAACAGTATGCATCTTGCAATGAATGATTGCTGTCACCAATACGAATTGTCTCTTGGCCATTAATTGCTGAGTTTGAATTATCGTAAAGGGTTGTAGGGCGAGAAAAATAATTGTGACTAATGATATGTCGTGCTTCTATATCTTCTTCAAGCCATACTACACATAGTGCTCCTATATTTTTCTTGTCGCTGAAAGAACAATGTATTACTGTATTATGTGTTCCATAAATAGAAAGCCATTTTGAATCGTTTTCTATATCTTCTTTTGTATCGAATCCGGTTATAGAACAATTTTCTAATTTACAAGATTCAGAGTTTTTCTCAAACTTCACTACATATGATTGTATATTTTCAGGGTTCTCCCATTTGAATCCTTTTACAATTAAATATTTTCCATTTATTGTAATGGTAGAGTTACCTGTAAATTTTACTTTTCCTAGTTCTTCTGCCATTAGTGTTATAGGGGCATTTTCTTCACCATTGGCGGTAAATATTATATTCTGTGAATTATATGTTCCGTTTTTTATAGCAATTTTCAAGCCCGGTTCAAATTTTATTTCTGATAGTTTTGAGGTGTTGTCAAGTAGAATGTCGTATTCTTCGTTTTCTGTTTCTTCTGTATTATTTTCATCTTTAATAGTATCGTTTGATGTACTATTTGAAGTATCATCATCTATATTGATTCCATTGGACGGTGAAGAACAACTATATATTATCATTACAAATATGTATAATATAAGATATATATGTTTCATAAGAGTTTGTATTAAATAAAATCCGGGCAGACTGATATTATCATTCGCCCGGATCATGTTAACTAAACTTAATATAATAATAAAAATTTATAGCAGGTTTATTTTTGGAAATAACAATTAAAGGTTACATAACTAGCTTTACTCAAATCAGTAACTTCTGTTTCTGAAACAGATAAGACATGGATAAATCCTACTTTTTCAGGTTGTTGTTCAGAATTATAAAGAACAAATAGTATCACGTTCTTATCAGTTGCATTCCAAGATGGATACTTAAAATCAGAAGTTGAAGAATTATCTTCTTTCAATGTATTTACAATATCATTAGCAGATGATGAGAAAATTGTCAATAAGCTTTCATGTGAACCAGATATGATAGAATTAGAATACTCTGCATTTTCCACCGGATAGAATTTAACTACATTCTTTGCATTAGCAGTTTCCAGCTCTACTCCATCACATTTAAAGTTTTTAAATTTATTTTGTCCATTGGATGGATTTCCAAATATAAGAGTACTGCTTGAATAATCAGTATACATATGAAATTTATCATTTTCTGACAAGCTTCCCATTCCTAAGATATCACATGCTCCAAAGGACGCACCAGTAGTAGCGTTGAAGAATGATGGCAGACCACTTTCGCGAGCTCCTAACATAATATTCTTGTAAGAATAGTATTTAACATCAATAATTACAAATCCGGAAACTATCTCTTTCTTATTATCTCCATTATATATTGCTGATAATGTTATAGTCGTATTTTCATCAACCTCAGGCAACGTAATAGAAATTGAAGTTTCTGATTTTGACATATTAAGTTCTATATCATCATTCATTATGACTTTCTCTATAAAATTAAGATTCTGTCCTGTGATAGTAATGGCACTACCTTCATTAGCTTCAGTAATTGATAAAGCATCAAATATCGGCTCAGATTTTGTAGGGCTGAAAACTTCGTCACTCTCTATATATTTAGAACCTTCATCATCAAAATAATAAAAATTTATTTTTTCATTTTCAGGAGCATTAATAGGAATAACTACGATAATTTCCTTATCACTCTGATATGTAATGTTGGCTACAATGTCGCCAAATCTTATTTCAGAGATTACATTAAGATTTTCACCTTGAATCATAATCTCATCACCAGCTTCTCCACTTGTAGGCATTGAAGTTATTATAGGAACTGGATATTCCATTGTGAAGATTTCATCACTTTCAGTTTCCCCATACGGATTTATAAGTTTTATTTTTCCGGTCTTTGAATTTGAGATAGGATATATAATAATTGTATCTTGTGTAAGTCTATATTTGATACCTGATTCAACATTACCTAACAAAACCTTATTTACAGTCCCCAAATAATCTCCCCAAATTTTAATTTCTGTTCCGGCTTTACCGCTTTTAGGACTGAAATCAGTTATTATAGGGGCCATCTGCTTTTCTAACTCAATTTTGGTTACTTCACTACATGAAAACATAATGCTTCCCATGATGACAGCACCTAATGATGTTGATAAAAAACTACTCTTTTTCATATTATTGATTCTTTAATTTATTAAACCTATATTACCTCCATCGGATGCATTTCCTGTTATTTTATCCAACTGATAATAGATATTAAAAGATTTTGCTTCTCCTTTTACTTTTACTTTTCCTGAATTTATTAGGCAACAATTGGATATTGAATGTGTCCGTTTATTCAGATTGATTATACCTTTTATATCTGGAGAGTTCAAAAATAACGAATTTGTAATGCTGCAATTAACCCATCCTGTATGTTTTATCATATATTGGTCTGCATTATTGTTGACATTGTCAAAAATGCAATGGTCCACAATAAGAAATCCTCCTAACGTTGATTCATCATTTCCTCCACGATAGAAATGCACTGGCCATTCTTCTATATTGCGGAAAGTTGTATTCTGAAGAATTACATATTCAGCATTATATAATCCCTTATCATCTTTTTCACGATTCAAAGCAATACCGCGACAAGAATTGCTTATAGTGCTATTAACTATACGTATGGTATCGGTAAATGTACTCTTTTGTGCAGATATTACAGCTCCATCAGATTGAGAGAAGTTATATATGTCACAGTTATCTATCAATAGATTATAATGTTCTATACTGTTTTGTCCACCAATAAATATAGCATATTTTGCCTGGCGTGCACTACCGTCTTTACCATTAAGCGCTACATCTATAAGTTTGAGTGAAGCTCCTTCTTTCATTTCAAATAGAGATACCGTATTTGATTCCTTGTCATCAACACTGATTATTGGACGCTTTAAAGCTTTGGAGTCCGCTCTGATAATAAGATCATGACTTATGGTAACTTTCTTTTCATTTATATAGTTACCTTCTGACAGTTCTAATATATCTCCTGCAGACGATTTCTTGATAGCCTTATAAAGAGTGTTGAAACCTGGTTGCACTTTTATAACTTGTCCTTCTACCTTTGCCGAAGGATCTATTTTATTCCATTGATATCTTGGTCCGCAATTTGTTTGATTTGGTATAAATCTCCTTGCAGATTTTGAGTCAGCTTCGAAAGCTCCGACCGTTTTATCGCTGTTTCGTTTTCTTCCGTTTATATCAGTTTTTATATAGTCTGATGATACTTCTTTTTTATCAGGTATTATGGTTGTGAAACCCTCTCTTGTATTAATCTGATTATATTTGGTATCAATACCATCATATTGTTTGATTAATCCACTTTTACCAATAAGTACGTTGTTTGCAAAGTTAAAACCTTTTATATTATCGTATTCTTTAACCAATTCATCTGTATCAGGCGAATAAACAACATTTGCATGGATTGAAACATTCTCAGGTATGTCGGTACGCTCTTTGTCACTACCCAAACACAGATGCCATGCTGTACCGCAATCAATAAACGTATTATATGCAATTTCTACATCTCTAACTTTGTGATAACGGTTTAATACGGAATTAGGAACACCATTCATGATAACTAAAGGACAACGGAATTCATTTCCGCGTAGTCCGGACAGATAATTATTGAAAACCTTGTGACCGGCGTTAATAATCCTGATACCTCCCGTGTATGGTTTTCCGTTTCCAATAAGAATATTTCCTGAAACTTCGTTGTTATTTCCATGTCTTAATACAATGCTACCTTCACATTCAAGAAGTGTATTGTTTATTATTTTGTTGCCACATGATTTTACAGAAATTATTTCTGTTTCGCCGTTACAATGCTCAAAATAGTTTTCTTCAATAATGGAATTAGAATTCTGTAAAGAGTATGTACTTGTTCCTATTCGCATGGTTTCTCCGCCATTGCTTCCCAAGTTAGGCCTTTTGCCGAAATAGTTTCTGTAAATATGATGATAGTTTGGAGCATGTTTATCTCCATTTGGCCATATAACGAGCGTTGTCCCTAGATTCCTTTTTCCGGCAAAATAACAATATTCCACTGTATTGTTTTTACCCCATACTTCAACCCAGTGGTCCTGAACACTTTTATCAGGATAATTAAAATGATCTATTACACAATTGCGTACAATAGAATTATTTGCAAAATCTTCGCTTGATGTCCGGAAATCAATTACAACTTTTCCTTTTGGGGAATGTCCGTTCATGAATACTAATCCATCAACAATCAGATATTCTCCTGATAAACGTAGTTGTGATATTCCTCCCACTATACATTTACCGGGAGTTTCTGCTGTAAGTACAATAGGAGCAGTCTTTGTTCCTTTTGCTTTAAACTTTAGTTCTACATTTTCCCATATTCCGTCAGCCATAATGACACTATCTCCAGGCTGAATATTTTTTATAGCTTTATTAAAGCTTTCGATGTCAGATACCTTATAGGTATTGGCATTAGCCCCGCAAAAAGCAAAGGCTAATGCACAAATAATAAACCCTCTCATTATAAACCAATTTTTAATAACCCGGATTCTGTGTTATGTTAGGATTGACATCTATCAGTGATGTAGGCAATGGCAAAAGCAATTGTCTTTCATCTATTATACCATTGAAGAGGTTTGCGTTGTCTTCGTAGTAAAATTTACTACCGCCATCTTTATCATAAATCTCTGTTTTGTAATATTGTGTCATAACATCTTTGAATCTGTCTGTACGAATCAAGTCGAAGAAGCGTTGGTTCTCGTATGCAAATTCCAAGTATCTTTCGTTTTCCACAGCAAGACGGAAATCAACTTTATTTGTCAGTTCACTACTTGTATACGGTTGTAATCCTGCACGTTTTACTGTAGCGTTAAGATAATCAAAGGCAGCTGGTGTGGCTCCATTAAGTTCATTTTCTATTTCTGCTAGCATTAACAATACATCTGCATAACGAAGAACCGGTACGTCATTTTCTCCATCTTCGGCTGTAACAACAGGAGATAGATATTTTGTGACATATCTGATATCTTTATACTGACCGTTTTGATTGTCTGTATAACCTAATGCTATAGTTGCATCTTTCCTTTTATCGTTTTCTTTATATGAGTCAGTCAGCTTTTTACTTGGATAATTGAATGATGAACCACTTCCAACTATAACACTTGTACCACTAGTTTGTGGACCAAACATGTTTCCAAAAGGATTACCTAATCCAACATTTCCTGACTTGAATCTTACAGCAAAGATAATCTCTTTGTTCATTTCATTTGTTGTGCTGAAAACATCTTTATATTCTATACTTGAAAGGTCGTATCCATTATATGCTTTCTCAACTTCCTTTAGCTGAATTTGAGCTTCATCGTATTTTTTTAATGTAAGATATACTTTACCTAAAAGAGTTCTTGCGCTTAGCATAGTGACTCTTCCCAGGTCTTTGTCACTTTCATAGGATACAGGAAGAAGATTTCCATCAATTATAGTTTTCAAATCTTCTTCAATAAAAGAATATACAGTTTCTACTGCAGTTCTTTCATATGAAAATGCCTCTTGAGGAGTTATTGTTTCTTTAACCAAGAATACAGGCCCGAACAATCTTACAAGATTGAAATAATGGTAAGCTCTTATAAAGCGTGCTTCTCCTTCGAATTGTTTACGCTTTGTTTCGTCGGATACATTGTTTATATTTTTAAGTACCAGATTACAACGATATATGTTATTATAAACAGAATTCCAATATGCTTCTATTTCCTGGATGGATGCAAATGCTTCAAGTTCATTTAAAGCCATAATGTTTTTAATCTCAACTGTAGAAGAACTTTTATCATATGCTCTTGAAACATCTGATCGGATATCTGTCAACATCCATTCGTTTATAATAGGCTCCTGCAGACCATTATAACATGCAGTTACGCCTATTTCTATTTCAGAATCGTTTTTAAAGAATGAATCTTCACCTATTTCAGATATAGGATTTAAATCTAAGCAACTGCTAAATGTTGTTATTGCAAAAATTGCAGATATAATTAATTTATTTCTCATATTCATAATTGTTAGAAAGTAATGTCTATACCAAAATTAAAGCTTCTTTCCATTGGGAATGCACCTCTCTGATAACCCGAAATCAAAGGATTACTATAATCACCAGAAGTATATCTTGCTTCAGGATTTATACCTCTGTAGCTTTTTGCAAAATGAACATATAAATTCTGTGCGGATGCATATAAACGCAAGCCGTTGAGTCCTATTTTTTTAGAGACGTTTTTAGGGAATTTATATCCAATAACAATATCTTTTACAGACCAGTAAGAAGCATCCTCAAGAGCATAATCTGTCAATGCAGGTTTTAATCCTGTATTAGGATTTGTACTTGGAGTTATACCATCTCCTTTATAAGTTTCTGAAATCCAGTTATTGCCATTATTGAATTTCTTATTGAATTTCCATGTCTCATTATAGTCTATATCTCCATTAAAGATCTTTCCTCCTTGTGAGCCTTGCAGCAATATATTTATATCAAATCCATAAAGGTTGAATGTATTTGTGAATCCCCAAGTAAAATCAGGGAATGGAGTACCACATACAACTCTATCTGCATCCGTAATTTCTCCATTGCCATCGGCATCCAAGACTCTTAATCCGCCTGGTTTATCATTAGGATGGTGCGGATTGGCATCAATCTCTTCTTGTGAATTCCACACTCCAATTGTTTTAAACAAATAGTATTGTATAGAAGGATTACCAACTTCAGCCAAATAAGATTCATCTCTTTCACCTTGGTTTATCTGTCTTACTTCACCTGCTAGATCAAGAAGCTCATTTTTATTAAATGAAATATTAAATGAAGATTCCCATTCAAAATCTTCTCTCTTTATATTGAGTGTACGGAGTTCAAATTCAAACCCTTTATTCGCTACTTTACCAATATTATTCCAATACTTTTGGAAACCAGTAAATGATAAAGCAGTTTGTTGATAAAGCATCTGTATTGTCTCAGAATAATAGTATTCTCCAGATAAATTTATTCTATTATCCAAGACACTTAAATCAAATCCATAATTATATTCACTTGATTGTTCCCATGTAATATCACGGTTTGCAATGACGGAAGTTGAATTTGCTAATCCGGCTGTGACGGTACCATTATTGCTTCCAAAAGAATAATTGGCAGAAGACAACTTATTCATAAAAGAATAATTGGCAATATCATTATTACCGGTTAATCCCCAACTTGCTCTTAACTTTAAAGAATTCAGCCATTCGTATTTTTTCAGGAATGCCTCTTCAGAGATTCTCCAACCTAAAGAAACTGATGGGAACCAACCCCAACGGTTACCTTTTGCAAATTTTGAGCTACCATCTGTACGTGCACTTACTGAAGCAAGATATTTATCAGCGTATGCATAGTTTATACGGCCAAGTACTGACATTAATGCATCTTCTTCTTTGAATGTATATGTCTTATCTGGGCCTAAAGTTATTGAAGTTGCTGCATTTAATGTTTTAATGTAGTCTGTAGGGAATGCTGTTCCTGTTATTCCCGCAGTAGTGGTTGTTGTTTTTTCAGCAGTATATCCCAACAGAACAGATAAATCATGTTTTCCGATAGTCTTATTATAATTAAATGTATTTTCGGAAAGCATGTCAATGAATAATTTGTTTCCATACACCCCCTGATTTGTTTCTCCGGCTCTTTTTGCATCAAATTCCATATATTCATCCTTCTGGTTATATGCAAAATATACTCCGTTAGAACTTCTGAATGTAAGACCATCAAAAATCTTTATATCAATATAAGCAGAAGACTGCAAACGATAATCCGACTGATATCTTCTGTATCTTTCTGCAGTTGATAGAGGATTATTATTCTTGGATGTCCATGGATTTGTAGTAAATGTAGTACCGTCCGGACGAGTGTACGTTGTATTGAAATGATATGGATGAGCGTAACTTCCAACCTCTTGACCTGTCAATGCAGCTGTAGCTTCTGTATGCCTATATGGTAAAAACGAATAGCATTTAACATAATCAGTAAAATTAACAGAAGGACGTTCGCGTTTAGAGTATGATGGATTGATATTTATACCAACACTTACTCTTTCATTCAATTTAGTATCAATTTTTGCACGAAATCCCATTTTTCGATATTCACTGAAATTCATTATACCTTCAGTATCAGAATAATTTGCAGATATATAGTATTTAGTAGCATTTTTTCCGCCTGATATACCAAACTGATAATTTTGTGAGAATGCATCTCTTAAAGCTAAATCTTGCCAATCTGTTTCATTGTCTATGTAAAGCAAAGCTTCGTCTTTTGGTGACAGAAGACTGGTATAATCATTACTTGTAAAAATACTTGGTAAATATGATATTGCACTACTATTATTCAGAAGTTTGTTGATATCAACTTCTTGTGAGTTTGTTAATGCAAATGAAGGATCACTAGTTATTTTCTGTAGATATTTGTCCCTAGTTAGAAGTTGAATGTATTCTCGTGAAGTATAAGTTTCTGGAGTTTTATAGGCACTTCTTACCCCCCAACTTGATTTAAATGAATATTTAGGTTTGTCCGCAGTACCATTCTTTGTTGTAATCAGGATAACTCCGTTTGCACCACGAGAACCATAGATTGCAGATGAAGCTGCATCTTTTAAAACCTCAATGGATGCAACATCATTCATATCTACAAAAGCAAGTCCGTCTGCAACGGGAAAACCGTCAACAACAACCAACGGCTCACTACTTGCACTGATTGACCCCATACCGCGTACTCTGATTTGAGGGGCTACTCCAACTTCAGAGGTAGTATTTGAAATTTGAACACCTGCTATTTTGCCTTGTAATGCTTGATCGATACGTGTCGCTGGAATATCACTTAACCCATCTGTCTCTACCTTTGTAATTGAACCTGTTAGATGCGATTTTTTTTGAACGCCATAACCTACGACAACAACTTCATCCAAAGCTTTTACATCTTCCCCCAAAGTTGCATTTATGACCTGCCTCCCTTTTATCGGAATTTCTTGAGGAGCAAAACCAATATAAGAAAATACTAAGACCCCATCTGGAGACGAAATTGTAAGTGAATATTTTCCACCCAGATCAGTTATAGCTCCTATGGATGTACCTTTAACTGTAACCGTTGCTCCTATTAGCGGTTCTTTGTTTTGATCTGTAACAAAACCGGAAACCACTAATCCTTGAGCGCGGATGAATTGAACTGTAAATAATAAAAGAACAAATAGAATTTGTCTTTTTTGAAAAATGAATTTACCGTTTTTCATAATCTCAATTTTTAGTTAATATTGAATTTAGTATGATTAATCTATATTGGTCGCCCAAATATACGCCTTATTTTTTAATTAGCAATATAAAACAAGAAAAAAAAGAAAATAATTTCATATTGATATATATCCCTATATAATAATGTATAATACTTAATGAACAACTAGTTATACAGCTTACACACAACACTACAAAGAGCTCATACAAGATTATTCGATAAAAAAACGAGTTTTTATTTGTTTATCTCACATATTTGGCGTACTTTTGGTCATCCAATTAAAAATAATATGATGAGACACAAAAAACTATTTCTAACATTATCATTTTTAGCTATTTCATTTGGCTGTTTGTTAGCTAAAGTCCATAAACATCCTTGTCTGATATTGACAGATGAAAGTATCAAGTCAGTAAAGAATGAACTTAAACACACAGGCCTTCTATCAAGTAGTATCAATAACATCAGATATAGAATTGATGGAAAGCTAAATGATACCATAGATGTACCTGTACCAAAAGATGCCGGAGGTGGATATACTCATGAGCAGCATAAAAGGAATTACACGATGATGTATGAATCAGGCATATTGTACCAAATATATAAAGACGAGAAATACGCCAAACTTGTTAAAAATACATTGATGAAGTATGCTGCCATGTATTCAAAATTGCCTCTTCATCCGGTGAAAAAATCTTCATATAGAGGAAAACTATTTTGGCAAGGCCTAAATGAAAGCGTATGGTTGGTCTATACATCACAGGCATATGACTGCATATATGATTATTTAACCCAAAATGAACGTGATTATATAGAAAACGGATTGTTTAAACCAATGGTTAAATTTCTCGCTATTGATAATGAAAAAACATTCACGCGAATTCATAATCATGGAACTTGGTCTGTAGCAGCCGTAGGCATGATTTCTTATGTAATGGGCGATATGCAGATGGCAAAAAATGCTATATCTGGACCAAAAGGATATTCAAAAGCTGGTTTTCTGGCTCAAATTGACGAACTATTCTCACCAGATGGATATTTTGTGGAAGGTCCTTATTATCAGAGATATTCTCTTCAGCCATTTATAACTTTTGCCTTGGCTATAAATAATAATGAACCAGAAAGAAAAATATTTGAATATAAAAATGGGGTTCTAGTAAAAGCCGTCACTACATTATTACAGATGACTGAAGATAATGGTGATTTACTATATTTAAATGACTGCTTGGATAAAAACTGGAAAACTACTGAATTGGTTTGGGGAGTTGATATAGCATATTCACTGACAAAAGATAAAACGCTCCTTTCAATTGCAAAGGAACAAGGTGTGGTTATGATTAGCAAAGAAGGCGCTGAAGTTTCTAAAAACATTAAAGAAGCATTGCCTTTTGAACATCATTCCGTAAATATATCAGATGGTCCACTTGGAAATAATGGAGGTATTGGTATTTTAAGAACTAAAAATAATTCAACTTCGACTTCGTTAGTAATGAAATATACATCGCAAGGCATGGGACATGGCCATTTTGACAAACTTTCATACACTTTTTATGACAATAACAATGAGATCGTTAAAGATTACGGAGCGGCTCGTTTTTTAAATATAGAGCCAAAAAATGGTGGACATTATCTATATGAGAACGACGAATATGCAAAGCAAACTATAGCTCACAACACACTGGTTGTAGATAAAAAAAGTCATTATAATGGAAGCCTGAAAATAGGGTCAAAATATTCTCCTTCGTTTTATGCATTTAATGGTGATAGTGAAGAGAAGATGATCAGCGCGATTGATACCAATGCGTATGAAGGGGTAAAAATGCATCGTACTATGTTTTTGCTTTCATCAGATTACTTTGAATATCCTGTAATGGTAGATGTAATGAAAGTAGATTCTAAGGAAAATCATACTTATGATATGCCTGTCCATTATAATGGGCATCTGATAAATACTAATTATCATTATAATGCATTTATTGATTCAAGAAAAGTATTGAATGAAAAGAATGGATACCAATATTATTGGATAGAAGCTTTGTCGGACAGCCTACCAAAAGTTTCCACTACAACATGGTTATGCGAAAACAGGTTTTATTCATTATCAACAATCACTAATAATGGAGACGAAATATATTTAAACAGGCTTGGAGCCAATGATCCAAAATTCAATTTAAGACATGAACCATGCATAATGCATAGAAGTAATGGTAAAAATAAAACATTTGTTTCTACAATAGAAATACATGGTGAATATAACCCTCAACTGGAATATACACTAAATCCATATTCTAATATATCAGATATAGTTTTGGACTACGATACAGATGAATATACAGTAATAAAAATTAAAACTAAGAAAAAACAATCTTTAACAATATGCTTGTCTAATAAAAACAATGATGCTAATGCAGAGCATCATGTTAACGGATTCGTATGGAAAGGTACATATAAAATATTTTATTAATTAAAAATGATATAACAATGAAAACACAGAGCAAAGTATTCGTTTTAGAAAACGAAACATTATGGGAAAATGTAGGTAATGGCATCGATCGTCAGATATTGGGTTACGATGGACAATTGATGCTTGTAAAGGTAAAATTTAGAAAAGGTGCAATAGGAAGTATGCATGAACATTTTCATTCACAGTCAACTATGGTTGTAAGTGGTACATTTGAATTTACAGTAGGTGATGAGAAGAAGATTGTAAAAGCCGGAGATGGTATATATATGGAACCGGATATCCTTCATGGATGTGTATGTCTTGAAGATGGTATTCTGATTGATACATTTAGTCCAATGCGCGAGGACTTCATAAAAAAGTAATCGCGTTATGAAAATTAAAGGTATTAGATGGTGGATAATCGGGCTGATAATGCTCATTACCATAATAAATTATTTAGATAGAGGAACCCTTAACTATATGTGGGTGACTAACATTGAGTATGTCATAAGCGACAGAGAGACAACTTCCGGTAATTACGCATTAAAGGATAATGACAACTATATACTTGTCAAATCCAACGGTGACAAACTAACAGTACATGAGTCTAAACTCATATCAAAAGAGAAGAATGGAGTTGCTATAGTAATTAACAAAGAAGGTATCGCCTACGATTTAGGGCTTATCAGTCCTGATTTATCCGAAGAAGATGCAGCTAAAGCAGCGAAAGATATGTTGGGAACAATAACTATCTTTTTTATGATAGCTTATGGTATTAGTCAGTTGGTATCAGGAAAAATGTATGATAAGATAGGTACCAGAAAAGGGTTTTCAATATCTGTACTGTTATGGGGAGCTGCTGATGCTTTGACATCGCTTTCATGTGGATTATTCTCACTTACAGGTTTCAGAATGATGTTAGGTTTAGGAGAAGCTGGTCCTTGGCCTGGAACAACAAAGAGTAATGCGGAATGGTTTCCTCAGAAAGAGAGAGCGTTGGCACAAGGACTTTTCGGTGCTGCAGCATCATTAGGATCTATAATTGCTCCTATAATCATCCTTATGTTATATATAGCATTTGGTTGGAAGGTTACATTTGTTATTGTCGGATGTCTTGGATTGGTTTGGATTATTCCATGGCTGATTATTAATAAGAAAGGTCCGTCTGAACATCCATGGATAACAGAAAAGGAAAAAAACTATATTATATCAGGCCAGCCTGAATGTAAGATTGATTTGACTAAACAGAAAGGTAAAAGCTTATCAGAATTATTGTCTAACCGCAAGAACTGGTCAGTAATATTGGGACGTTTCTTTCTTGATCCGATTTGGTGGATGTTTGTAACATATCTGCCATTATATTTGGCTGATGTATTCAAACTCAATATAAAGGAAGTTGCTTTCTCTGCTTGGGTTCCATATGTTGGTGCAATGGTTGGAAGCATTGCGGGAGGTTGGTTCTCAGGAATGTTGATACGTAAAGGTAAATCTGTAGATTTTTCACGTAAGGTAGCAATAGTTCTTGGTGGTGTAATAATCATTCCATCTATAATAGCTGCAGTATCATCAACAACATCTTTGATGGCAATTATTTTTATGGCTTTTGTACTTGGAGGATTCCAGTTTATGATAACTAATATCCAGACTATACCAAGTGATCTACACTGTGGTAAATCTGTAGGTAGTCTTGCCGGATTGGGTGGAGTTTCTGCTGTTTTAGGTACAATATTGGCAATACTGTTTGCTCAATATATAACCAACTGGATACTTCTATTCTCTTTGTTGGGTGCATTGGTGCCATTGTCAATTATTTCTATATTCTTAACCGTTGGTAAAATTGAACAAATAAAATAACACAATAAATAAACTGTTTAAATAAATTTTAATTATGAATTTAAAAGGAAAAGTAGCCATCGTAACAGGTGGTGCACGTGATTTAGGTCGTGCCATTTCAGTAAGATTTGCTCAAGAAGGAGCTAAGGTTGTAGTAAACTATTTTGATAACCCAGAAGATGCTAAGGAGACATTAAAAATGATTAAAGAAGCAGGTTCTGAAGGTATAATTGTCCAGGGAGATATGACTAAAGCTGCTGATGTGAAAAGATTATTTGATACAGCGGTTGAGAAATTCGGCAAAGAAATACATGCACTTGTTAATGTTGTAGGTGGTATAGTTGGACGTAAAACCATTACAGAACAGGATGAAGCATGGTATGACTTCTTGATGGATGTTAATATGAGAAGTGTATTCCTTTGTACTCGTGAAGCTGTTCCTTATATGCCTGCCGGAGCTACAATAGTAAACTTTTCTTCACTTGCTGCCCGTGATGGTGGTGGTCCTGGTGCTTCTATGTATGCAACTGCTAAAGGTGCTGTTATGACATTTACCCGTTCAATGGCTAAAGAACTTGGCCCTAAAGGTATTCGTGTAAACTCTCTTGCTCCTGGTACAATTGCAACATCTTTCCATGACAGATTTAATACTCCTGAAAACCGTGAACGTCTGAAAGCTACATATGCTTTAAGACGTGAAGGTGAAGCTAAAGAGGTGGCAGATTTAGTTATTTATCTGTCTTCAGATCAGTCATCTTATATCACTGGTACAAATATTGATATTAATGGAGGAAGTTTCTTCTCTTAATTTAAAATAAGTGATTGATTTCAGAGAGAGGTTTCCAGCCTCTCTCTTTTTTTTATTAACATCAAACGTATAAAAAAAGTATGTATAAAGTTTTAATAACACATTATTTGCCTAATGAAGGATTAAAGCTGTTATATGAAAACTTCAATGTGGTTATTCCTGATAAAGGTATGATTAGCACAAATTTATTCGAAGATAATATATCAGATTGTGACGCCATATTATGTACTTATGCTTTCAAGGTTACAAGAAAAGTCATTGATAAGGCCAAACAATTGAAAATTATAGCCAATTTTGGTGTCGGATATGATAATATCGATATTGAATATGCAAAATCTAGAGATATATGTGTTACTAATGCTCCTGGTGTTGCTACTGAATATACTGCAGAACTAACTATGGCATTAATGTTGGATATTGCCAGAAAAGTCAAGGAAAATGATATTAGGATAAGAGAAAACAATGGCACTGGTGTTATTAATGTGATGGAAAATCTGGCTTATACATTATATGGTAAAACATTGGGATTGATAGGTATGGGAAATATTGCTAAAGCAGTAGTGAAAAGAGCAGCACCTTTTGGAATGAAGGTTATTTACAATTCTCGTAATCGTCTTAATACTGAAAAAGAAAAAGAATTGCGCATTGAATGGAAAGAATCTACAGAAGATGTGATAAAAGAATCTGATTTTATATCATTACATGTTCCGGCAAATAATAATAAATATCTGATAGACGAGAATGAATTTAGAAAAATGAAACCAAATGCTATAATAATTAATACTGCAAGAGGTTCATTAATAAATGAAAAATCATTAATTAAGGCATTAAAAGAGAATTCGATTTTAGGTGCTGCTCTTGATGTTTATGAAGATGAAAAGCAAATTAATCCTGGATTGTTGTGTTTAAATAATATATTATTATCTCCTCATAACGGAACAGGTACAGTGGAAGCAAGAATACAGAGTGCGGAAAAAGCTTCCAGGAATATTTATAACTTTTTTTATGGAGATAAAAATGAATTAAATGTAATATAAAAAACAGAATTTAGTTTCAGAAAGGCTAGTACTTTCCGAAACTAAATTATAATCTGTTGGTTTTTTGCAAAGGTTAAAACCCCAGTTAAATGTTGTGACATAATGTTGGCAGCAGATTCAATGTCATTGTTTCTTATATGTTCGAATAATAATCTATGTTCACTTATTGGAATATCAAAGTTTGATTTACAAATATTAAATTTACTGTAATTGACCATTATGTCTGGTGTTATAGTCTGCATCATAGACTTTAAGACTGAATTTTTAGATGCTTCAGCTATTGTCAAATGAAATTGAAAATCTTCCTCTAAAGCAGAACCATGAGACTGTATCTTTTCTACATAGGCATTCATTGCCTTTTCAATTCTTTCTAGATCGTGCTCAGTACGCCTTAATGCAGCAAACCTTGCTGCATTAATTTCAAGAATCGCTCTCATTTCAACTAACGAAGAAAAATCACAATTATCTATTTTTAGAATATCGTTTATAAGACTTCCAAAAGCATGTGTTTCAATACCTGTTACCACAGATCCACTTTGCGGCATCGTTTTAATTATCTTATAAAATTCCAATCGTTTAAAAGCTGCTCTAATAGTTGATCTGCTAACTTGGAATTTTTCAGCTAATTTTCTTTCAGCTGGCAATCTGTCACCAGGTTTTAAATAGTCTTTGTTAATTAAAACTCTAATCTGTTTAATTATGTCTTCAACAGCATTATCTGATGCTGGAGTTATCATCTCTAAAATATCAAACATTATAATTTTTTGTATTGAAATTATCTACAAAAATACACAACTATATTTCTATAACAAAATCATAATGTCCTTTTTTTATTTTAAATGTTACCCTTTACTGAATAATATTTTTAGAGCACCTTACCAATATATAATATTATATATTCAAATTTTACTTTTTATACTTAACAATACTTCGGTAAATTTTTACCGATAAATTAAAATTAAACATAGAATCGGCA
>ENA-OPBO01000363-OPBO01000363.1-human-gut-metagenome-genome-assembly--contig:-NODE-363-length-39787-cov-22.225863_pt1 | contig 39787 bp, 27 predicted proteins | sample MGYA00241071_ERZ501458 | MGnify/ENA primary metagenome ERZ501458 (study PRJEB25962, sample SAMEA2042509) | human gut metagenome | biome: human gut; feature: human-associated habitat; material: faeces... | reverse complement strand
TCCGCCCCTACAAAGGGTTACACGTATCATCGCTATACGTCAAGTGCGTCCGTTGTCGACAAAGCAAGACAAGTAACCCGCTGTAGGGACGCTCGGTCTGAGCGTCCGTCCCCGTTAAAACCACGAATGCTGTAACCTTTGATACAACGGACGCTGTAACCTTTGATACAACGGACGCTCAGACCGAGCGTCCCTACACAGGGTTACTCGTATCGCGGTGATACAAAGAGCTACTCGTATAGCTTTGATACAAAGAGCTACTCGTATAGCTTTGATACAACGAACCTCGTAAGATTTGCATAGTTGATCACCTTCGAGACACGAAGTCTCTATGGGGTTATTTTGTACCTTTGCGGACAAAGGTGTGCCAATAGGTCTGCAAGGTGGATTGTGGTACGCTTTTTGAAAGGCAACTAGAAAGAATCCTATTGATGAATAAGCATATTAAAAACCCTCTGGGTACTCCCACTCCTAACCCGCAGGGGTCGGATCCACGACGTGGCAAGCGTCGCTTTAATCCGATGTGGCTCTACCTATCGGCCATACTGATCTTGGGGATGCTCTTCTTCCTACCGTCTGAGCAACCTACTAATAGTAAGGAGGTGGACTGGACGGAGTTTCAGCAATTGCTCCGCAAGGAGGTCGCCACCAAGGTGGAGGTGAACCGCACCAAGGGGGTCGCTGTCGCTACGCTCAACCCCAAGAAGGTGAGTATGGTCTACAGCGAGCAGGAGCTACAGAATCTAGAGCAGCGGGGCTTCCCCTTTCGTATGGTCAATGCGCAGTATCAGGTCAAGTGTACCCTTCCATCGGTAGATCGCTTTGACGAATTTGTCCAAAGGGAGGAGGTCGCCATAGATATCAAGTATAAGACCGACGGCATGAGCTTTTGGCTCATACTAGCCAACTGGCTTCCGCTGATCCTACTTCTTGTCTTCTGGATATGGGTCTTCCGCCGTATGAGCGCTGGCCCTGGAGGGAAGAATGGTGGCCCTGGCGGAGTCTTTAACGTCGGTAAGTCCAAGGCTAAGCTCTATGACAAGAAGGAGTCTCACGTCACCTTTGACGATGTAGCGGGGCTTCACGAAGCTAAGCAGGAGCTACAGGAGATTGTTGAGTTTCTCAAGAACCCCGACAAGTACACCAAGCTGGGCGGTAAGATTCCTAAGGGTGCGCTCCTCGTGGGTCCTCCAGGCACTGGTAAGACGCTCTTTGCGAAGGCGGTCGCTGGAGAGGCGCACGTGCCGTTCTTCTCGATCTCGGGATCAGACTTCGTGGAGATGTTCGTCGGTGTGGGAGCTTCGCGCGTCCGTGACCTTTTCAAGCAAGCTAAGGAGAAGTCGCCCTGTATCATCTTCATTGACGAGATTGACGCCGTGGGACGTGCACGAAGCAAGAACGCCGGCTTCAGCAGTAATGACGAGCGGGAGAACACGCTCAACCAGCTCCTCACCGAGATGGACGGCTTCGATGGCAACAGTGGCGTGATCATCCTCGCTGCGACGAACCGTGTGGATATCCTCGACAAGGCGCTCCTACGTGCTGGGCGCTTCGACCGTCAGATCTACGTAGACCTACCTGACCTGAACGACCGCAAGGAGATCTTCCTCGTACATATGAAGGGGCTCAAGCTAGGTTCAGACGTAGAGGTGGATCAGCTGGCACGACAGACGCCAGGCTTCTCGGGAGCAGACATAGCAAACGTCTGCAACGAGGCGGCGCTCATAGCAGCACGCCACGACAAGCAGGCGATCGAAAAGCAAGACTTTATGGATGCGGTGGATCGTATCATCGGAGGTCTAGAGAAGAAGAACAAGATCATCACCGAGGACGAGCGTCGTAGCATCGCCATCCACGAGGCGGGTCACGCCACCATCAGCTGGATGACAGAGTATGGCAACCCCTTGGTCAAGGTCACCATCGTGCCTCGTGGCAAGGCGCTCGGCGCTGCTTGGTATATGCCTGAGGAGCGACAGATCACCCACACGCAGGTACTACTCGACGAACTCTGCTCGCTACTGGGCGGTCGTGCTGCGGAGGAGCTATTCCTCGGTCGCATCTCCACAGGTGCCGCCAACGACCTAGAGCGTGTCACCAAGCTCGCCTATGCTATGATCACCTACTATGGTATGAGCGACAAGCTGCCCAATCTCAACTATGCTGACTCACAGAGCGACGGCTATACCTTCCAGAAGCCGTACAGCGAGGAGACAGCGGTCATCATCGATCAAGAGGTCTCTCAGCTCATCTCCACGCAGTATGCACGTGCTAAGGAGATCCTGACACAATACGCTGAGCAGCATCACCAGCTAGCGCAGCTACTCCTGGAGCGTGAGGTGATCTACACGGAAGATGTGGAGGCGATCCTAGGCAAGCGCCAGTGGATCTCACGCTCGGACGAGCTCGATGCACTCAACGAGGCTGCGCGTGCCAAGAGACTAGCTAGTGCCACTCCTCCGCCCTATATTAAAAAGGAGGTGGATCAGCCTGCACCCGCTCCATCAGATGAAAAAAAGGATGAGGAGCCTACAGATCACGAATAGTCCTATCTAGAAGTCGGACAGAGATACTCACTCGCTGAGCATCTCTGTCCGACTAACTTATTAAGCTCTACCTAACACACGACAACCACTGAATACAACGCTACCATGTCGACCTTTACCACCCGTCTTATCTCGGGTACTGTCTATGTAGCACTCATCGTGCTAGTCCTATTACTCTCTATGGTTTGGGGATTGTGGATCTTGCTCTCCTTCTTTGCCGTGGCAGGGATCATCGAGTTCAACCGACTCACTGGCGTCAACCGCCCCTACATCTTCCGCATCGTACTCGACTGCGCAGCTGCCGTTTGGCTCCTCTATGCCACAGCGCAGTATGGTATGGCGATCAGTCATGGACTCGCTATCTTCCTTCCTTACCTGCTCTACCTACTCTATGTGGTCTGTCGCTCCACATTCCTTCCGCACCAGGCTATGCTCCCCAGCCTCAGCAACAGTCTCATAGGCCAACTCTACATAGCCGTACCCCTTGCGCTGACCATCAGACTGACGCTTGTCGTCGACCCCTTCTCCTCCATGACGCAGTTCGACGGGTTGCTCCTCCTCGCCATCTTCATCTTTATATGGGTCAATGATACGGGTGCATACCTCGTCGGCTCACGTTGGGGCAAAAGAAGACTAGCACCCAGCATCTCACCAAAGAAAAGCGTCGAAGGCTCCATCGGAGGACTCCTCCTCGTCCTCCTCTCAGCAGTTGTCTTGCGTCTGCTGTTATTCCCCGAGCTAAGCTGGCTGCGCATCTTGCTCATCGCTACAGTGGTTGCCGTCTTCGGTACCATCGGTGACCTCTTCGAGAGTAGCCTCAAGCGTCAGGCTGGAGTTAAGGATTCGGGCAAGCTCATCCCAGGTCACGGAGGCATACTCGATCGCATCGACAGCCTGCTCCTAGCAGTGCCAGCCGTCTACCTGCTCCTCGCTTTCCTCGATCTATACTAAGGCTGTGAAAGTACCCCGATCACTACGCTCCATACTAGCCGACAGCAGTCTACTCATCTCTGTCAGCGTCGGGGTACAGCTGATAGCCTTACTCCTCTTACCGTGGGTCAGTAGACTATACACACCAGACACGCTAGGCGACCTAGCACTCATCCTCTCCATCGCCACGCTGCTCAGCATCGCCGTGGGGGGGCGCTACGATCAGGCTATCGTCGTCTGCCAAGAACCCTTAGAGCGAGACCACTTGTTGCGCCTCACCCTATGGATTACAGGCGTAATAACGCTCATACTATTCGCCCTCACCCCAGTCATCGAGCCACGGATCGTAGCAACCCGCTACGCCACCCTGCAGGGCAAGCTTTGGCTCATTCCGCCCGTTGTCTGCGCTTTAGGACTTAGCACTACGCTGAGCAATTATGCACTAAGCCTAGGACACTTCAAGCGTATCGCCACCAGCAAGGCGGTACAGGGACTAGGCAACAATGGACTCAAAGTGGGCTTCGGACTCTTCTCGCCCACCGTTTGGAGCTTGTGGGGCGCGCAAATAGCCTCGACGCTGCTTGCACTTGTTCCACTCCTGCCTTCACTCAAGCAGCACAAGACAATTAATGATCCGACCAACCGTAGAGGGCTAAAGTTTGTAGCTCGCAAGTACAGAGTCTTCCCGATTTTTAGCCTTCCTCAGACACTCATCACCACCCTCCTCGGGTCGATCCTAATCCTTATGCTACCGCTAGGCTACACCACCGTAGAGGTAGGACTGGTCTCTATGGCAACGATGCTGGCACGTCGCCCCGTACAGCTCATCGCAGACAACATCAGTCAGGTCTACTTAAACCGCCTCGCTGCAGCACACTATGCGCAGGTACCCTGGGGACCATTCGTCCGCCCACTGCTCGTGGTAACGCTCGTGGTAGGCATCCCCACGCTCCTACTCCTCTGGTGGGCAATGCCTTATCTAGTTCGTTGGCTCTTAGCACCCGAGTACGCAGCCTGCACAGAGATCATACGTGCCATGCTCGTTTACCTGCTCATTTTCTTCTTCACCTCTATCATCAACGTCATCCCCGACATCATCGAGCGACAAGGAGCGCACCTACAAGTCCAACTGCTCAACCTCTTCCTGCAGGTTGCCCTCCTGGTGCTATTCATCTACGTCTTGCGCGCGCCCTTCATAGAGACCGTCTCCACCTACTACCTAGTCATCGCACTCTACCACGCACTCTACGGAGGCTGGCTCCTCTACCTCTTGCGCCGACACGACCAGCAGCTCCAGCAGAGCAACGACTAAAAAAGCGCTTCTTTCAGAGCTTCGCTTTACTACTAATCTCTTTTTGTCTATCTTTGTAGAGGATACAATGAGATAAGACCATTATGGCTCAATACAAACGAGTACTACTCAAGCTCAGCGGCGAGTCGCTCGCGGCTGGCTCCAAGCAAGGCATCGACACGACACGTCTCCACGACTATGCCTCGCAGATTATCGAAATCAGCGATATGGGTGTCGAGGTGGCTATCGTCGTGGGCGGTGGCAACATATTCCGAGGGATGGCAGGCTCTGCCGAAGGGCTGGATCGTGTGTCGGGCGACCGTATGGGTATGCTCGCCACGGTCATTAATGCGCTCGCCATCAGTGCAGCGATCAATGCGCAGTGTCCCTCCATACAAGGCACGCCTCGGGCGGTCGTCATGACTAGTACACCGATGGAGCCCTACGCACGCTACTACGATGCGCTCACGGCTCGCCAACTGCTAGCGCAGGGGCATATCGTCTTCGTCGCTGGTGGCACGGGCAACCCGTTCTTTACCACCGACTCCGCCTCAGCACTCCGTGGCATAGAGCTACAAGCTGACATCATGCTCAAGGGCACTCGCGTCGACGGCATCTACACAGCCGATCCTGAGCGCGACCCCTCAGCGACCAAGCTCTCGCATCTCACCTACCAAGAGGTGTACGATCGTGGGCTGAGGATTATGGATCTGACCGCTATGACGCTTTGTCAGGAGAACCACCTGCCGATCATCGTCTTTGACATGGACACGATGGGCAATCTGGCTCGTGTGATGCGTGGCGAGGAGATCGGATCCATCGTTTCCTAATCAATAACCTAGAAACCAATCACAAAGAAATATGAGTACAAGCCAATTTACCAAACCAGCTGAGCAGTCTATGCTCAAAGCTGTCGAATTTCTTCAGGACAAGCTGGACCACATACGTGCTGGCAAGGCAAACCCCTCCTTACTCGATGACATAATGGTCGAGGCTTATGGGGCGCCGATGCCTCTCAATCAGGTTGCGACAGTGACTGTACCCGATGCTCGTACGCTCGCTATCACACCGTGGGACAAGAAGCTCATCAAAGACATCGAAAAGGGTATCCTCGACTCCAGTCTAGGTATCACACCGACGAACAATGGCGAGATGATCCGCATCGCTATGCCGCCGCTCACCGAGGAGCGTCGTAAGGAGCTGGTCAAGCAGTGCAAGGCTGAGAGCGAGGAGGCTAAGATCAGCATCCGCAATGCTCGTCGTGACGCTATCGATGCTGCGAAGAAAGCGGTCAAAGCTGAGGACCTACCAGAGGATACGATCAAGCAAACGGAGAATGACGCTCAGAAGCTCCACGACAAGTACATAGCTCGTGTCGAGGAGGCTCTAGCAGCTAAGGAGAAAGAGATCATGACGATCTAATCCCCTACCCCTCCCTATCACATTTCACCTTATGCAAGTCACACCTACAGCCTGAGTCAGCAGGCGGAGCGGAGGTTTTAGTTTCCGCATCGTCTGTCTCTTTCACCCGCTCAAGCTGTGTGTTGTGGCTTTGCTCATATTCTCCCCATTCCCCTTATCCTATGCGAGGCAGAGTCATCAAGGTCATCGGCAATAACTGTGCAGTGCACGTACCCGAAGAGGAGCGGGTCTACTCCTGCCTGATCAAAGGGCGGGTGCGCATCCAGGGCATTCGCAGCACCAACCCCGTAGTGGTCGGTGATTGGGTACACTTCACGCCAGACCCACAGCAGGAGGTCTCCTATATAGAGTCTCTCGAGCCACGACGCAACTACATCATACGACGCGCCACCAACCTCTCCAAGGAGTCGCACATTCTTGCGGCAAACATTGACCTAGCGCTCCTGATGGTCACCATCGCTCGCCCTCGCACTTCCTACACATTCATCGACCGCTTCCTAGCCACGGCAGAAGCATACCGCATCCCCACCGAGATCCTCATCAACAAGGTCGACGACCTCAAGCCCGACGAAGAGGAGGTGATGCGCGAATTGACCGAGATCTACACCCCACTAGGCTATCCCTGCCACCCCATATCGGCACTGCAACATCAAGGCACCGACGCGCTTCTGTCGCTGCTCGATGGCAAGTGCACACTCATCGCGGGACACTCAGGCACCGGCAAGTCGACCCTACTCAACAGCTTGATCCCCGACCTAGACCTAGCCACGCAGGCTATCTCTGCGCTCTATGAGACGGGGCAGCACACGACCACTTACTCGGAGATGTATCAGCTACCGGCTCCGCACTCTGGCTGGATCATCGACACGCCTGGGATCAAAGCTTTTGGCACGCTAGAGATGAGCGAAGAGGACACGAGCCACTTCTTTCGTGAGTTCTTTGCCTATTCGAGCGACTGTCGCTTTGCCAATTGCACACACCTCCACGAGCCGGGCTGCGCTGTCCTCAAGGCACTCGAAGAGGGACGCATTGCCCCCTCGCGATACAAGAGCTATCTGAGCATCCTACAGGACCAGCACAGTGGCCCCTACCGACCCGAGCAGTAAGCCCACAACGCATACACACATTAACCAAACCATTATGACGAAACCATCTAGAAAGAAAAGCACACCCAAGAAGAACCCTACCAAACGCTCCAGCGCGAAGCGGCTTAATCTCGACGAACTGACACGAGCCGTCGTCAAGCTTTTTGCCACAAACCCAACCCACACGTGGAACTACAAGCAGGTCTCCAAGCAGCTCGGCATCACGGAGCAACCGATGCGCCAAACCATCAGCCGCATACTCGAAGTGCTGGAGATGGACGATACGCTCACACGGGTCAAGCCAGGCACCTATCGCTATAATCTCTCGGGAGCACTGCTCTTCGGTACCTTCGAGCGTCACGCCAATGGGCACAACGCTGTCATCTCTGACGAGGATGGCAAGAGCATCTTCATCGCTGAGCGCAACTCTATGCATGCGCTCAACGGTGACCGTGTGCAGGCGCGTCTCTTTGCTAAGCGTCAGGGCGGTGACCTAGAGGGCGAGGTGATCAATATCATCGAGCGGTCAAAGCACACCTTCGTCGGGCGACTGGAATTCAAAAAGGACTGGGCCATCTTCGTTACCGAAGACCGCACCCTCTCGACAGACATACTGATCCCGCTCAGCGAACTAAACGGCGCTCAGCGAGACTCCAAGGTGGAGGTGGCTATCACCGAGTGGCCTAGCTCGGACAAGATCCCCACGGGGCGTGTCCTCAAGGTTCTCGGCAAGGCGGGCGACAACGACACCGAGATGCGCGCCATACTGACCGAGTACAATATAGACTACGACTACCCACAGGCAGCTATCGATGAGGCAGAGCGACTCTCGGGCGAGATTACCCAAGAGCAGCTAGCACTGCGAGAGGACTTTCGCGAAGTGCCGACGCTTACCATTGACCCCGCCGACGCTAAGGACTTTGACGATGCGCTCTCTTACCGTGACCTCGGAGATGGTCGGCACGAGGTGGGCGTTCACATTGCCGATGTCTCTTACTTCGTCACCGAGGGATCTAAGATCGACGAGGAGGCTTACGCACGTGGCACCAGCGTTTACCTCGTGGACCGCACCATCCCGATGCTCCCCGAGGCGCTGTGCAACAATCTCTGTTCGCTACGCCCCAACGAGGATAAGTACGCTTACTCCTGTATTCTCACGCTAGACAATGCGGCGCACGTACAGCAGTACCGCATCTGTCGCACCGTGATACGGAGCGATCAGCGCATGACTTACGAGGAGGCGCAAGATGTGATCGAGGGACGCAGTGACACCCAGCAGGCGATCATACAGCCACTCTTCGAGCTGTCCCAGCAGTTGCGCAAGCGTCGCTTTGATGAGGGAGCGATCAAGTTCCAGAGCCAAGAGGTGCGCTTCGTACTAGACCCCAAGGGGCGTCCCACAGGTGTCGAGGAGGTGATAGACAATGAGTCGCACCACCTCATCGAGGAGTTTATGCTCCTAGCCAACCGCACCGTTGCCGAAGACATCGGACTGGTTCGTGCCAAGGGCAAGAAGGCGAAGAACTTCGTCTACCGTGTCCACGCACAGCCTAGCGAAGAGAAGTTGATGGCGCTTGCCTCTTTTGCAGGAAAGTTTGGCTACAAAGTCAATCTCAGTGGCGAGAATCGTCAGGTGAGTCGCTCCTTTAACAAGCTCCTCGACAGCGTTCAGGGCAAGCGTGAGGAGAGCCTCATCGAGACGCTCGCCATCCGCTCTATGACCCGTGCCGAGTACTCACCAGACAACATCGGTCACTATGGTCTCTCCTTTGCTTACTACACCCACTTCACCTCACCTATTCGTCGCTACCCCGACCTGATGGTGCACCGCCTCTTGACACGCTACTACGCAGGTGGTCGCTCCGTGACAAAGGGCAAGCTCGAGGAGCAGTGCCAGCACTGTAGCGAGCAGGAGCAGATAGCTACGCAGGCAGAGCGTGACTCGATCAAGTACAAGCAGGTGGAGTATATGAAGGCTCGTATGGGACAAGTCTTCGACGGAGTCATCAGCGGTGTCGCTGAGTGGGGACTTTACGTGGAGCTCAAGGGGTCGCACTGCGAGGGACTCATACCGATCCGCAAGCTCGAGGACGACTACTTCGAGTACGACGAGAAGAATTACCGCCTCCGTGGGCGTCGCACGGGCAAGCGCTACAACCTCGGCGACCCGATCACCGTACGTGTCGCTCGTGCCGACCTAGAGCAGCGACAGCTCGACTTTGACCTCGTCTGATACGACACTCAGCCAAGCCCTTATGACAGCAACGCCACAGATCCTCGGCAAGACGCCTACGCAGCTCACGGAGCTAGCCGTTGGCCTAGGACTGCCCAAATACACTGGTCGGCAGATCGCTGACTGGCTCTACCAGAAGCATGTCTCTTCGTGGGACGAGATGACCAATCTGAGCAAGAAAGCGCGCGCACTACTCGCCTCGCACTACGAGATAGGCCGTGCGGCGCCTCATCTACAGCAGACTTCACGAGACAGCACGATCAAGTATCTCTTTGCCGCTGGTGGGGGCTTCGTTGAGACGGTTATGATTCCCGAGGGAGATCGCGCCACGCTCTGCGTATCGTCACAGCGAGGCTGTAAGATGAACTGCCTCTTCTGCATGACGGGCAAGCAAGGCTTTGGAGCCAACCTCTCGGCGAGCGAGATCCTTAACCAGATCCTCTCTGTGCCTGAGGTCAATGAGCTGACAAACATCGTCTTCATGGGGATGGGCGAGCCGATGGACAATATAGACACGCTCCTCCAGGTGATCACCTGTCTGACCGATCCGCAGGGACTGGCGATGAGTCCTAAGCGCATCACCGTCTCGACCATCGGACTACGCCCTGGCTTGGAGCGCTTCTTGGAGGAGTGTACCTGTCATCTAGCTATCAGCCTGCACAACCCACTGCCAGAGGAGCGTTTAGCGATTATGCCCGTAGAGCGCGCTATGCCCCTCGCCGACACGGTGGCACTCCTACGGCACTACGACTGGAGTCGGCAGCGTCGCCTCACCTTCGAGTACATCGTCTTCTCAGGGCTCAACGACACCCCCCGTCACCTCGCAGCCCTCAAGCGTCTACTCGCACAGCTCGACTGCCACGTCAACCTGATCCGCTACCACCGCATCCCGCACATCGACCTGCCCAGCTCCGATATGACCCGCATGGAGTGGCTCCGCGATCGGCTCTGCGAGGCGGGCATACCGACCACCATCCGCACCTCTCGTGGCGAAGACATCAGCGCCGCCTGCGGTATGCTCAGCACCCAAGAGCAACAGGGAGCTTAAGCTCTCTCTTCCCTATTACGACAAAAGGTTCTAGCCTCACAAGAGAGGTTAGAACCTTTTTTTGTTTCGCCCAAATCTTGCCACCCGCTAGAAGCGGTACCCCACCGAGATCGCAGGGAATATGTAACCCCCATTTCTATTAGATGCTTTCACAAGATTACGACCCATACGCAGACTCACCTCTGCACTCCAACCCTTTCGCGTTACATACTTAAACCCAGCCCCTAGACCGATACCAAACGAAGTGCCGCTCACGATTTCTTCTGTTCTCTCCCAGTTTAGCCAATTACCCGAATAGTGCACATTTTTCAGTTTGTCATAGTAGCCAATAGCACTATTCACCTCTATCAAGAACCCCGCATTAGGGCTAGCAATAGAGAACCAATTCCCGCCAAAGTACCAGCGTCCATAAGGCATCACCCCAAAAGTTGGGAAGAAGAGTCTACAAGCCGATTTATCACCTATATAGGCACTCATAGTACAACCAATACTAAGGTTTGGCGCTGTCGCATATTCATACTCCGCAGCGAACTCAGAAGCAAAAGGCAACGCAAAAAGGTTAAGACGCACTTCGTGATACTTGATGGGATGTGAAGACTCAACGACCTCCTGACCAGCTAGCCCGAGTGAGCCTAGTGTTAGGAAGATCGTCAATAGCGTTAGTTTCGTCCGTATTCGCGGTATCATCGTAGTCTCTTGGGATCTATCACAACACCCGCTAGAAGCGGTAGCCCACCGAGATCGCAGGGTATATGTAGGCGATGTTCCAGTCACACACCTTCACGAGATTACGTCCTAGACGCAGGCTTATCTCTCCGCTCCAGTTGTTTCGAGCGACTAGCTTGAGACCCGCGCCGAGACCTATACCCCACGAGATACCGCTCCGCTCTTCAAATGGATTTTCAGGATTTTTGGGATCTCCAGAGTAAGAGTACGTCTCATCCTCACCATCTCGTACATCTGCTAGATTATCATTGTAAGCTAGTGAGCTGTTAGCCTCTAGGAAAAAGCCCGCATTAGGCTTAGATATAGAAAGCCAACGACCGCCAAAGTACCAGCGACCATACGGCATCACGCCCACCGTAGGGAAGAAGATCACGTTAAAGCGATTACTGCTAAAGTAAGCACTTGCCATAGCTCCCACACCCACATCTTGCGCCACCGCACGCTCGTACTCCAGAGATAGGGTTTTGTGCACCACTGGAGCATAGAGGTTCAGTCGTATTTCGTTGAGTCTTTCGGGTGTGGGTGGTTCAGGTTCTCCAGGCACCACGACCACTTGAGCAGCTAGCCCGAGGGAGCTTAGTGCTAGTAGCATCGTGCTAAGGATCAGTCGTGTCAGTCGTTCTGTCATCATCGTAACGTCTTTAGGTTATGTCACAAAGTTAATACTATTTCTGAGATTTGGGCGCTGTCGCACTGATCTCCTCGTAGAGTGCCAAAGCACGCTTCTGCGCCTCTGCAAAGGTCGGCAGCACATTCTCCCGTCCCAGCAGATCGATGATACCCGTCTGCTCTAGATGCGTGTAGACCGCAGGACGTACACCACTCAGCACGACGTGCACGCCACGCTTGCGCTGTCGCTCCAAGACCATCTGCAGGTTGTAGAGTCCCGTGCTGTCGATGAATGGCACACGACGCATACGGATGATCCGTACCTCCGGGTGGTCGTGAACCGTCACCATCACCTCCTCAAACTTATTGGCAATGCCAAAGAAAAACGGCCCTTCTATCTCATAGACCTCCACTCCTGAGGGTAACTCCAGATACTCCTCAGCTAGAGGCTCGTCCGTGATCTCACCCACGCCAATCTGCTCGACAGAGCTCACATCGAGGATGCGACGGAAGAGCAGTGCGATCGCCAGCAGCATACCCACCCCGATAGCCACCGTCAGGTCCGTCAGCACCGTCAGCAGGAAGGTCACCAAGAGGATAACTGTATCCCCTCGTGGGCCCTTAAAGATTGAGACAAACGATCGCCAGCCACTCATATTATAAGAGACCACCACCAGCACACCCGCCAGCACCGCCATCGGTATATGCGCCGTCAGGGGCGAGAGCAGGAGCATAATCAGCAGGAGTACTATAGAATGTATGATGCCCGCCATAGGGGTCCGTCCACCGCTATTGATATTGGTCATCGTACGAGCTATAGCCCCCGTCACCGGGATTCCCCCGAAGAAAGGCACCACCACATTAGCCACACCCTGACCGATCAATTCGCTGTCAGGATTATGCTTCGTGCCGATCATACCATCCGCCACCGATGCTGAGAGCAGGCTCTCCATAGCGCCCAGTAGCATGATCGTTAGGGCAGAGGGAAAGAGCGTCACGATACGCTCCACAGTGATCGTCGGCATCACAAAGGTAGGCAGCGCACGCTCTATCGTATAGTTGTCCCCGATATTCTCCGGTCTGAGGTAGCCCAGCTGCTGGAGTCCAAAGCTCACCAGCGTGAGCAGCACCAACGCTACCAATGTACTAGGGATCTTCGCATTGACTTTGGGCAGTAGCCAGATGATCAGTATCGTACAGACTGCAAAAGCAAAGGGGATCCACGACCCCGTCGCAAAGTTGGCGATCAGCACCTGCCACTTGCCGATGAAGTCTCCCGGCATCGACTCGATCTGTAGCCCGAAGAGGTCAGCGATCTGCGTCGTGAAGATGGTCACAGCGATACCCGCCGTAAAGCCCACGATGATCGGATAAGGGATAAAGCGCACCAGACCGCCCAAGCGCAAGAAGCCCAACAGCATCAGGAGCAATCCCGCCATAATGGTCGCAATAGCTAGCCCGTCCAAGCCGTGCTGCTGGATGATCCCATAGACGATCACGATGAAGGCGCCCGTCGGGCCACCGATCTGCACCTTACTACCGCCTAGTAACGAGACGAGGAAGCCACCGATGATAGCCGTCAGCAACCCCTCCGTTGGCGAGACCCCACTAGCGATACCGAAGGCAATAGCTAGCGGCAGGGCAACCACGCCAACGATGATACCCGCTGTGAGATCCTTGACAAAGTCCTGTCGTGAGTAACCACGTAGAGAGAGAAAAAACTCAGGCACGAGTCCCTTCATGATAGACATAAGCGTAAGAAAAATGATTGGTACTGCTACAAAGATACGAAATTAGAGGTTAGAAGTTAGAGCTCCGATCACTCCGATGCCCTCCGATTCACTCCGATTACTCCGATTACTCCGATTAGTCTCTAGCCAGGCGACGGAGGCGCATCTTGACACGATGAGCTTGGTGGTGCAGCTGGCGCCAGAGACGCTTGTGGAGCGGTATGACAGTGAGACGAGCGATTAGCGAATCTAAAGGCTCTGCATCTAGCTGCGCAAAAAAGAGCTGTCGCTTCGGAGGCTCCGTGACACTCTGCTCGATAGCAGGATTGCCCGCCACGGCACTCGCATAGTTGGTCTGCCGATAGCGACAAGGCAGCCCCTCCAGCAGCCTCCGCCCTCGCTCGCTGTGGATCATCACGACACTCGTCCCTTTGTCCTCGTCCAATGCTCGATCTAGATCGGGGCAGGTGCGCTCCACGCCCCAGTAGTCGCCCAGCGTCAGGTCGCTCTGACTGCGCCCCCCTTTCGCCATGCAGGCGTAGCAACTAGGACGCAAGTAGAGGTCGTGCAGGAAGCCACGCATATAGATATTGTCTCCGTAAAACTGTCGCACGTTGCCACCACCAGTACTTTGTGCCACAAAGTCGTAGCGTCTCCATCCCGAGAGCGACTTATCGCGAAAGGAAACTCCCGTGATCTCTCCCTGCCCTGCTCGCAGTGTCGTCAGGTACCTTTGCCACACCATCGGTGAGGGTACGCCGTGGCAGACCACATCGACCGTCGTCAAGTTGTCATAGGCATGTCCGAGGTAGTGGACCAAGCCTTTGATCTGACAGGGAGTCCCAGTGAAGAGGACGGGTCGCTCCTCTTTGAGAAACTGCTCCGCTTGCCGATAAGTATCTCCGATACGGCTCTGCAGATACTTACTACCCCTAAAGGGTGCCAGCCCCTCTATCGTCTCCGTATAGTCGTGACAGACGCTCCATGCCTCATCAAATCGCGCCCCAAAGACCACGCCCCCACGTCGTAGCGTATCCTCAGCTAGTAGCGTAAAGAGTCCTCCCGACGAACTCGCCTCGCGAAGCCCTTCATCGGTAGCACACGCTGCGTAGACCGCCTGCGGCTCGCGAGGCTCGTCCAGCTTCATAAAGGGACAGACCCGCTCACACTTATGGCACTCAATGCAACGATCTGTGTCAACGATCGGATAGTCAAAGCCCTCCTCGTCACGCTCCATCCGTATGCACCCCTGGGGGCATACCTGTCGGCACGCTTCGCAACCACAGCAGCGTCGCTTCTCCTCTATCTCTATCATCGTATCTAACTCTCTAGTGCAGTGCAAAGTTAACCATTCGCTTAGTAACGACCGCACAGGTGGAATGTGCGGGAGTGAAGCGAACTGACAAATAAGGGCGTATTTGGACAACTTTCTGTATCTTTGCGAACATATCTTATACGAAAGCTCCAATGAAGAAACCCTTTAAGGAATACCAGTCTGCTGACTTTGCACAGATCAACCAAGAGATGCTCGCTCTATGGGACGAGGAGCAGCTCTTCCACCGCTCGCTACATCAGCGTGAGGATGCTCCGCTATTTACCTTCTACGAGGGACCACCCTCTGCCAATGGAATGCCTGGCATTCACCACGTTATAGCACGCTCTATCAAGGATATCATCTGTCGCTACAAGACGATGCACGGATATCGTGTGGATCGTCGCGCTGGCTGGGATACGCACGGTCTGCCCGTAGAGCTAGGGGTCGAGAAGAAGCTCGGCATCACCAAGGATGCGATCGGTAAGACGATCTCTGTCGCTGAGTACAACCAGACTTGCCGTAAGGAGGTGATGAAGTACACCGCTGAATGGGAGTCGCTGACCAACAAGATGGGTTACTGGGTCGATATGGAGCACCCCTACGTAACCTACAAGAATAAGTACATCGAGACGCTTTGGTACCTTCTCAAGGAGCTATACAAGAAGGGATTACTATACAAAGGTCTATCCATACAGCCCTACAGTCCTGCCGCTGGTACGGGACTAAGCTCGCACGAGCTGAATCAGCCAGGCTGCTATCGTGATGTCAAGGATACGGTCTGTACCGCACAGTTTCGCATCATTGATGCCCCCGACTCTCTCCGTGGACGTGGCGAGAGCTTCTTCCTAGCTTGGACCACTACGCCGTGGACGCTTCCATCGAACACGGCGCTCTGCGTGGGGCCCTCGATCGAGTACTGTGCCGTGGAGACGTTCAACCCCTACAGCGCTATGCCGATCACGGTAGTACTCGCTACGACACTCCTAGGTAGCTACTTCGATGCTGAGGACGAGGTGAGCGAGCTACCTGAGACGTGGGACAAGGAGGCGCACAAGAAAGCTCCCTGGCACCGCATCTCAACTTGCAAGGGTAGCGATCTCGTCGGCATCCACTACGAGCAGCTCATCCCGTGGGTCAATCCTGGCGAGGGAGCCTTCCGTGTCATACCAGGTGACTATGTTAGCACGGAAGATGGTACTGGTATCGTACACATCGCACCGACCTTCGGTGCTGACGATGAGCGTGTCGCCAAGGCGGCCGGCGTCCCTCCTCTTCTGATGATCGACAATAAGGGGCAGCAGCGCCCGATGGTCGACCTGAAGGGCCGCTTCTACAAGATCGAGGCGCTGGATCATCAGTTCCTCAAGGAGTCGGTCAACGTACCGCTCTACGACACCTACGCTGGACGCTATGTCAAGAAGGATTATGACCCCAAGGACACTCCAGACAAGGAGACGCTAGACGTAGAGATCTGCGTCATGCTCAAGCATGAGAACCGCGTCTTCAAGGTGGAGAAGCATACCCACAACTACCCCCACTGCTGGCGCACCGATAAGCCGATCCTCTACTATCCGCTAGATAGCTGGTTCATACGCTCTACTGAGTGCCGTGAGGAGATGATGCGTCTCAATGAGACGATCGACTGGCATCCCGCTGCAATCGGCGTGGGACGCTTCGGCAAGTGGCTGGAGAACCTCCAGGACTGGAACCTCTCCCGTAGCCGCTACTGGGGCACTCCCCTACCTATCTGGCGCACCGAAGATGGCGATGAGGAGATCTGCATCGGATCTGTCGAGGAGCTATACAAGGAGTGCGAGCGCGCTGTACAGGCTGGCGTCATGTCGGCCAATCCGCTAGCAGGCTTTACCCCTGGAGACTACAGCGAGGAGAACTATGACAAGATCGACCTGCACCGTCCCTACGTCGATGAGATCACACTCGTGGCTCAGGACGGCAAGCGTCCGATGCGTCGTGAGAGCGACCTGATCGACGTATGGTTTGACTCGGGTGCTATGCCTTTTGCGCAGGTACACTACCCCTTCGAGCATCGTGAAGAGGTCGAGAGTGGCAAGGTCTTCCCCGCCGACTTCATCGCTGAGGGCGTAGACCAGACACGTGGTTGGTTCTTCACGCTCCACGCTATCGCCACGATGACGCAGGGGAGCATCGCCTTTAGAAATGTACTCGTCAATGGACTCGTCCTCGACAAGGATGGCAACAAGATGAGCAAGCGACTAGGCAATGCGGTCGACCCCTTTGGTATCATTCAGCAGTACGGCTCAGACCCGCTACGCTGGTACATGATCACCAATGCCAATCCGTGGGAAAACATCCGCTTCGACCCGAAGGGGGTTGAGGAGGTAAGCCGCAAATACTTCGGCACGCTCTACAACACCTATCAGTTCTTCGCACTCTATGGCAACTTGGACGGCTTCGATCCTTCCGTTGCTCAGATCCCCTATGCGGATCGTCCTGAGATCGACCGCTGGATCCTCTCGCGTCTCAACTCGCTCATCAAGGAGGTAGACGGCAAGCTGGCAAGCTACGACCCCACCCCTGCGGGACGTGCTATCGAAAACTTTGTCACAGAGCATCTGAGCAACTGGTATGTGCGTCTCTCGCGCAAGCGCTTCTGGGCAGGCTCTATGACCGATGACAAGCTGAGTGCCTATCAGACACTCTACCAGTGTCTCTCGGTGATAGCTCAGCTGATGGCGCCCATTGCGCCCTTCTACGCAGATAGACTCTACCGAGATCTGCACGATGACGCAGCATCGGTACACCTCACCGACTACCCCGTAGCAGATGAGGCTCAGATAGACCTAGACCTAGAGCGCAGTATGGAGCTGGCTCAGATCTACTCGACGCTAGTTCTCTCACTACGTCGTAAGGTCAATATCAAGGTGCGCCAACCGCTCAGCGCTATTATGCTACCAGTCAATGACCCAGCCGACAAGATACATATGGAGCAGGTACACGACCTACTGCTCAGCGAGGTCAATGTGAAGGAGATCCGCTTCGTTGATCCCTCCGACTCCATTTGGGTACGCACAGTCAAGCCTGACTTCAAGGCTCTAGGGCCTAAGGTGGGCAAGAATATGAAAGCGCTCGCAGCTCAGATCAATGCGCTCACACCAGAGCAGATCAATGAGCTAGAGCAGACGGAGCAACTCACCTTAACGGTCGGTGATCAGCCTATCGTGGTCGATCTCAAGGATGTACAGATCATTGCTCAGGATATACCTGGCTGGACGGTCGCCAACGAGGGTCGTCATACGGTCGCTCTAGACATCACGCTCACACCCGAGCTGATCGCTGAGGGTACAGCGCGTGAGTTTGTCAACCGCATACAGAACCTCCGCAAGCAGTCTGGCTACGAGGTCAACGATCATATCGAACTCCTCGTGATGGCTCCCGAAGAGGTTGCTCAGGCACTGCGCACCCATCAGGAGTATATCCAGACGCAAGTACAGGCCGACACGATCGACTACTCCGAGGTACTCAGCGATGCCGAGGAGATCGACCTAGATGGAGCTTTGATAGCGGTACAAATCAGCAAAATATAAATACAATTCACGGCGTTTGTAGGCGATCAGCTTTAGCACTAGCGAGATTTCGTCCACAGCGCACCAATAGATTCACAGACAGTATGGAAGATAGCAGCAAGAAGCGATACAATCCCGAGGAGCTGGAGGAGTTTCGCATACTCATTGAGAAGAAGATCGCTCAGGCACGTGAGGATCTCAATATGCTCCGTGCGGAAAACGCTAACGACATCAGCGATACGACGCCTACCTATAAGGATCTAGACGAAGGAGCCATCACACAGGCTCGTCTTGAGAACGATGCGCAAGCACAGCGTCTGCAAGACTTCATCGAGAAGCTCGAAGCAGCGCTCCTACGTATCCAAAACGGCACCTACGGTATCTGCTCCGTTACTGGCAAGCTCATACCCAAAGAGCGTCTCCGGGCGGTACCTCATACGACCAAGAGCATCGAGGCCAAGCTCAATCGCGACAAGCGCAAGTAAGTCCAGTCGTCTCCTTTATGACTCGCACTAGCCAGCGCCACTGGATTGTCGCAGGGCTCATTCTGCTTCTTATCGTCATTGACCAAGTCGTCAAGATTTGGATCAAGACGCATATGTACATCGGTCAGGAGTACCACATCTTCGACTGGTTTCGCATTTACTTTGTGGAGAATCGTGGTATGGCATACGGTGTGGAACTAGGTAGCAAGCTTCTCTTGACCGCCTTCCGTATCATAGCCATGACGGGGCTGGCTATATGGCTCACACGCTTCGTCAGGCAGTCTCGCCACTACTCACTGAGCTTCTGCTGTATCATCGGACTGGTGCTGGCGGGAGGCATCGGCAATCTCATCGACTCCCTCTTCTACGGACAGCTCTTCACCTCCTCCATCGGACAGGTCGCACAGTTTGTCCCTACGACAGCTGGAGCCGTCGGGTATGCCCCATGGTTTGAGGGGCATGTGGTCGATATGCTCTACTTCCCCCTCTTCACGACAGTACTGCCCGAGTGGTTTCCGATAGGTGGTGGGTCGGCGTATACCTTCTTCAGCCCTATCTTCAACATCGCCGACAGCTGCATCACCGTAGGTGTGCTAGCTCTGCTCATCTTCTACCCACGCACCACGACACGGGCTCTCGATCGTCTTTGGCTCTACCTCCGTGGCAAGCATCGCCATACGAGTGGGCGAACCAAGTAAGCGACCTCACAAGTTATGCGGGCTAACAGCGTCAAGGCATCTTTGCTCAAGCTTGGGCTACTAAGCGCATTGCTACTCCTACTCGGAAGTGGCTGTAAGAGACGCTCGTGGCAACGCATACCGAATGACGAGCTCGAGCAGCTGCTCACGGAGCTGTACACAGCTCGTGGCATAGGTCAGACGCTCTTCCTTAGCTCCGACCAGCAAGACTCGATCTACGCCTCCATACTCAAGTCGCATGGTGTATCGCAAGAGGATCTAGACAGCACTATCTACTATCTCTCTGGATCGAAAGCAAAGCTACTTCAGAAGATCATCGCTCAGTCCTCCGCTAGCATACAGCGAGAGGTGGAGATACTAGAGCGCACGACAGGCTTCTTCCGGATAAGCTTAGAGGGCGATGAGGGCAACTTCTACTCGCCCCTACCCGACACGCTCTCTTGTCGTGTCACCCCGCTCTCGACCTATCCCGTTCGCATCAGTAAGGAGCAAAGCAGCTACCACTGGCGGGTGGCTCTTGCGGACATTCCCAACCTCCCCGACACCATTCGTCAGGTAGAGATCCAAGGACTGGTCAGTGGCACCCATTTACCCGAACAAGGTCAGATGCCCTGCATCGCTCTCTCCAAGCAGCTCGATGCTACGCCTCCGCCTCTAGCTATGGAGAGTGTCTCGTCAAGGCTACCTATAGGAGGAGCCTTCGTACTCACCCTCGGGTCAACAACTCCCGAGAGTACCGCAGAGCCTAAAGAAGAGCTAGAGTCAACAAGCTCTATGGATAGCGTCGCAAATAGTCTCGCAAATCTTATGCCAAGTGATCTAACAGGTAATGTAGTGGACAATCTCTCCGTGAGCCGATCAAACAAAGAGCCAGCACGTAGCGTCCCACACTTCTCAGTGAGCGATACCATCTCTATCTCCATCTACAGCCTACCGTCAGACTATCTAGGTGCGCAGTCGCTACACTTTAGGCTACAAGAGCTGCGCATCATCGCCCGCTAAGAGCTACGCATAGCTACCCATATAGCAAGTAGCGCATCAGACCGATGTCACGACAGATCATCCTACACCCAGGCGAGCGGATTGCCCTCCGAGAGCTACGCTACCGTGGCGAGCTACTCCACTCCGTACTACTCACCTACCACGATCGTGAGCGAGGCATCGAGCTAACGCCTTGGCATCACAACGAACCACCGCACACGCTCTACTACTCAGGCCAGTGGTGCCTCATCGAGGACGAAGGCGCCGATCACCATTATCTATTACGCCACGAGTAGCGACAAGACGTGTAAGAGTCGTCTCACCATACATCCCTAGAAAAATCGAATAGCCACGTGGAGGTTTACGAATCTCCACGTGGCTAATTTTTATTCTCCACGTAGGGGAGAAACATTTCCTCGGACATATCATTTGATTCCTCCGAAGTTTTATTTCTCGCCTACGTGGAGAATATTCTTTTTCCACGTGGAGATTTGAGAATCGCCACGGAGGAAAGCGATTGGCTAGAGACTAGAGCTATCGGAAACATCGGAGTGAATCAGAACTATCAGAGGGAATCGGAGACATCGGAGGAAATCGGAGTGAATCAGACTTCTAATCTCTAATCTCTAACTTCTAATCTCTAATCCCTAACCTCTAATTTCGTATCTTTGTAGCGTATTTAGTATTAGCATTGTATGCGCTATAGATTATGATGACAGCACACGATATACGACAAGCCTTTCTCGACTTCTTTGAGGAGCACGGACACCGCATAGTCCCCTCGGCACCGATGGTGATCAAGGACGACCCCACGCTTATGTTTACCAATGCCGGAATGAACCAGTTTAAGGACATTATCCTAGGCAATAAAGAGCCTCAGTATCGTCGTGCAGCAGACTCGCAAAAGTGTCTCCGCGTCAGCGGCAAGCACAACGACCTCGAAGAGGTAGGACGCGATACCTACCACCACACTATGTTTGAGATGCTGGGCAACTGGTCCTTTGGCGATTACTTCAAGCGTGAGGCGATCGAGTTTGCCTGGACCTTCCTCACAGAGCGTCTCCAACTACCCAAGGATCGACTCTATGTGACCGTCTTCGGCGGCAGTGCCGAGGAGGGTTTGAGCCGTGACGACGAGGCAGCAGGCTATTGGCTGCAATACACCACCGAGGATCGTATCATCGACGGCTCGCGCAAGGACAACTTCTGGGAGATGGGCGATACTGGTCCCTGTGGTCCCTGCTCCGAGATACACATCGACCTACGTAGCGAGGAGGAGCGTCAAGCCGTCTGCGGGCGTGACCTAGTCAATATGGACCATCCGCTGGTCATCGAGATCTGGAATCTCGTCTTCATGCAGTACGACCGCAAGGTAGACGGCCATCTAGAGCCACTACCTCACAAGGTGATCGATACCGGTATGGGCTTCGAGCGCCTCTGTATGGCTATGCAGGGTAAGAAGTCCAACTACGACACCGACCTCTTCACTCCCCTGATACGTGCTATCGAGACACTCAGTGGCGAGCAGTATGGGCAGAACGAGCAAGTGGATATCGCCATGCGTGTCGTCGCTGACCATATCCGTACCATCGCTTTTGCCATTGCCGACGGACAGCTCCCGAGCAATGCCAAGGCGGGCTACGTGATCCGTCGTATCCTACGTCGTGCCGTACGCTACGCCTACACCTTCCTCCATGCCGACGAACCGATGCTCTACACGCTCCTACCCACGCTCAATGAGGTGATGGGCGAGGCTTATCCCGAGATTGTGGCGCAGCGCGAACTGATCGCTTCGGTGATCAAAGAGGAGGAGGAAAGCTTCCTACGTACCCTCGCTCAGGGACTCAAGCTGCTAGAGAGCAAAATCCAGGAGTTGCCCGATGGCGAGAAAGTTCTCTCGGGTGCTGATGCTTTCGTCCTATACGACACCTACGGCTTCCCACTAGACCTCACGGAGTTGATCCTCTCGGAGCGTGGTATGACACTGGATCATATCGCTTTTGACAAACTGATGCAGGAGCAGAAGAGCCGTGCCCGCCAGGCAGCCGCCATCGATGCTGCCGACTGGGAGATCCTCGATGAGGAGACCACCGAGAGCACCTTCGTAGGCTACGAGACGCTCCAGATAGAGACGCATATCCTGCGCTACCGCAAGGTGGCTGACAAGAAGCGCAGCTACTATCAAGTGGTGCTGGCTGAGACCCCCTTCTACGCTGAGATGGGTGGTCAGGTGGGGGACAAGGGCGTGCTGATAGCTCAGGACGGTACCGAGTACCCGATCATAGACACCAAGCGGGAGAACAACCTTCCCGTCCATATCCTCTCGACCCTCCCCGCAGATCCTAAGCAGCCGTTCATCGCTCGGGGAGGGGATGAGCTGCGTCATCTCACGGAGGCAAACCATACGGCGACGCACCTGATGCACCATGCGCTGAGAGCCGTGCTCGGCACCCATGTAGAGCAAAAGGGTTCGCTCGTATCGGCAGACTTGCTACGCTTTGACTTCTCACACTTTAAGAAGGTGACTCCCGAAGAGATTGCCGAGGTAGAGCGACTGGTCAATGCTGAGATCCGTGCTGACAGACCTCGTGATGAGCAGCGCAATGTGCCTATTGCCCAGGCTAAGGAGATGGGTGCTATGGCACTCTTTGGCGAGAAGTATGGCGATGAGGTGCGTGTCATCAAGTATGGCGACTCGGTCGAGCTATGCGGTGGTACCCACGTGGCTAGCACGGGCCAGATAGGCTTTTTCAAGATCATCAGCGAGGGTTCTATTGCGGCTGGCATCAGACGTATCGAGGCGGTCACAGGCCCCAAGGCGGAGGAGTATGTACACCATCTAGAGGAGCAGCTACAGCTCTTCAATGAGAGGCTCAACAATGTGCCCGATCCGCTCAAGGCGCTAGACCGACTGATCACCGAGAGTGCCGAGCAGCGCAAGGCTATCGAGCAGTACACCAAGGCGCAGGCAGAGCAGATAGCGCTGCAGGCGCTAGCCGATCAGACGAAGCGTGGTGAGACAACCATCGTCACCGTCCATAAGCCGATGAGTAGCGACGTCGCCAAGGATGTCGCTGGTACCATCCGCGAGCGACTACAAGGCTCTTACCTAGCGCTCATCGGTGCTGCCGAGGAGGGTAAGTGTACCCTCACGGTGATCCTCTCGCCAGACCTGGTTGACAAGGGACTCAACGCAGGCAAGCTCATCAAGGAGGTCGCCTCGCTCATCAAGGGCGGCGGTGGCGGTCAGCCACACTTTGCGACGGCTGGCGGACGCAACCCCGAGGGGCTACAAGCTGCCATAGACCATATCATCGCACAGATCTAACACATTGGACCAGATGCCACCCCTAGCCTTCATCTCCACCCAGTCGAGGGTACTCGTGGGCAACCTGATGGGCGACTACCTGCGGGAGTTGCTCCGCCAGCGACAGCCCGAGAGCTACTATCTACTGGCAGATGCGAGGGTGTGGCACCTGAGCCAAGGGCTTATAGCAAAGGGCTATCCCGAGCTAACAGCGCTACCCCGCTATCTGATCCATGACCCTGAGGAGGCGAAGAGTCTAGAGGGCATTGCCGAGATGGCACGCTGGCTCCTCGAGCAGGGTGCCACGCGTGGGGCTACACTCATCGCTTTGGGCGGTGGAGCCGTGAGCGATGCCGTCGGCTTCCTCGCTCAGATCTATATGCGGGGTGTCTCCCTCGTCCTACTCCCCCCGAAGCTCCTCGCTATGGCAGATGCAGCTGTGGGCGGTAAGTGCGGGGTTAACTTTGCGGGTGTCAAGAATCTCCTCGGAGCTTTTGCCGATGAGAGTGCTACGCTGACGCTCTGCGACACCGCTTGGCTGGAGAGCCTCCCAGAGGAGGAACTGCGCTCAGGCTGTGGCGAGCTGATCAAGTATGGTCTGCTCGTTAGTCCCGACCTGTGGCGCCGGTTGCTACAGGTGCTGCCCGAGCAACCGCTCTCCCTAGAGCAACTTACCCCGCTCATTCGTGAAGCGGTGCGGTTCAAGCTCGACATCGTGGCGCAGGATCGTCTGGATCTGGGGCTTCGTCACCAGCTCAACCTAGGACACACCTTTGGACACGCTTTCGAGGCATGGAGCCATCAGCACGGCGACACACCTTTGCTGCACGGCGAGGCGGTGGCTCTGGGGCTCGTCCCCGAGCTTTACCTCTCGCACGTCAAGCTAGGCTTTCCCAAGGAGGTGCTACACCAGCTACTCACCGTAGTACAGGAGCTATACCGACCGCTCGCCATCACCTGTCGCGACTACGATGCGCTCAGGGAGCTGATGCTTCACGACAAGAAGAATAGCGTTGCAGAGCGCATCACCACCGTTGCCCTCACCGACATAGGTCAGGTCCACGAACTACAAAACAGTCCCCTCGACATCACCGAGGCGCTCGACTACTACCAAGACACGATGCTGTAATCGGGGCGTCCGTCCCACGTCAAAACATTACTGCGTCCCCCCACGTCGCCCTGTAGGGACGCACGATCTGTGCGTCCGTCCCCGTCAAAGCATTACTCCGTCCCCCCACGTCGCCCTGTAGGAACGCACAATCTGTGCGTCCGTCCCCGTTAAAGCATTACTCCGTCCCCCCACGTCGCCCTGTAGGGACGCACGGTCTGTGCGTCCCTACGGGGCACGTAACGAACTCTACACGTAACGCTGTGACACCACGAACGCACAGATACAGCAAAGCCACCGTAGGAATGCGCCTATGCGCAGCCTTACGATGGCTTTGTGCTTTGTTTAAGACGACGAGCGTCCTTATCGCTGAAGCTTCTTGATCCAGCGGAGGCCGTCGGTGGACTGTACGTCGAGCAGTACGACGTCTGTCTCGGGCATCTCGATATCTACCTGCGTCTGACCATCGGTCGTAGCACGCTCCAGTAGATAGCCCTGTACGCTGTACAGCTGGTAGCCTGCGATACCCTGATCGTAGGATATGCGATAGCCCGTAGCGGTGCGCTCTATCTGTAGCTCGTCTTGTGGATTAACCATCTCCTCGTTCGAGCGGACACCAGCATACGACATGCGCAGCTCGAAGCGTCGTCCATCTCGGGGACTATAAGCATAGCTATAGCTCGGATTAGTGAGCAGATCCTGCTCAGTGCCACGCAGGCGGTCGTATAGTGTCAGCTTGTCAAAGGACTTCTCCGACATCATTCTGAAGTCTAACGTGAGCATACCATCGGTAGGCGCATAAATACCTAGTTCGAGACTCGTATAGGGAGCATCAGTCTGTACGAAGTTACAGCTACCGTCAGTTGGATTGACAAAGTAGGCAACTGGAGCGGTCTGCATCGTACTTGGAGCAATTAATGCTGGTGTCGCACTAACGGTCGCTTCGGGCAGTAGCATAGCAAAGCCCTTGGCACCTTTGACATCAGAGACGGTCAGACTTACTGCTCTCTGATCGGCAAGGCTTGTTGCACTATTGCCACTACGTAGCTCATAGTCTGCTGTACCATCTGCCTTAGGAGGTAGAAGTACCGATTGATCTCCTGTCGTGGGGAAGTGAAGCTGAGAGACCCCCATCTTGACCTTAACAACAAAGGCCTGAAGTGGTGCAATCTGACCATTCGGCAACTGCGTGTATGTAGCATCTGGAGCAACTGCCTTGACGTGATAGTAGTGCCACGCTCCATCTGTGAATAGATAGTAGTAGGGCTCTATGTTACTAGCATTTGCCTCATAAAGCTTGTCAAAGCTAATCGGAGTCATAAATGGATTGCCCACAAGTGCCATCAGCTGAGGCACCTCAGCAATCTTTTTAAGCTTCAATGTATAGCCCTCTGTAGCTTCACCAGCAGTATCATCGGCTATAGAGCCGATAGCTTTGGTCGCACTATCCTCAAAGACAAAGCGATAGTCTTGTTCGGGATCTCTACGAGCTCCGTCCATCTTGCTGATAGGCTTCAAGTCTCGCTCGTTGAAGTATACGAATAGTGACAGCCACTCTTTTGGATCATATCGATGGAGCGGGTAAAACTCCTTGCGCCCATTCAGCTCATTGGTCTCATAAAAAGGCAAGCGTACGATGCCTTGTAGTCCATTAAGGTTCTTGTGATCTGAAGCTCCAATCTTGTCAGCCTGATAACCAACGACCTTGAGAGCTAACGCCAGGTTAGAGTCTGCGATAGGAGTCCCCTGAGTGCTGATAGCCTGATCGAAAGAAGCCTCCGTTAGTGAGCCATCAGCATTGACTGGCAGTAGCTTGAGATAACGCTGATAGGTCAGAGGATAGCCTGCTAGCGAGAAGTCTCCTGCATAGACATTCTTAATTGGCGTAGATAACATATACCATCTATCACGCTCCAAGAGAAGCGCATTAGCCTCTAGATGCTGAGGATCTTCGTACGGCTTAGCTGTACCATCGGCTTGCATAATACCAAAGTTGTAATCGATGAAAGCTCGAGCATAGCTAGAGAGTAGCTGAGGATTGCCTAGTGCTGCGCCGTAATGGAAGTAGATATCGTTACACACAGGCTCTCCGAAAGACTGTCTCATAGTCTTCGCTGGATCTAAGTCTGGGAAGAACTTATCGACAACCCCTGGTATATGTACATTGGTACAAGATGCAGGGATAGCCGTTATCGGTTTACCCTGACTATCTGCCCAGTTATCCGTTGAGTTCCAGTCTGCAGAGGTAGCGTCCTTACGCCACCACAGTTCAGGTGGAGAGACGATCAACTTGAAGTCAATCTCCTCATCTATCGCAGCTTGATCACACAAGACATTCGTGATATGAGCCTTGTAGTGTCCTGCGTGAGCTTTGGAAGCATTTTCTATCTTGAGTTCGGGGCCCTCTATAGTTGACCCATCAGGGAGAGTCCAGCTATACTTCGACTGAGCGGAGACCTTAGGTATCTTGAGAAGGATCGTGCTACCCTCACAATACTTAGGGAACTCTCCATTATGTATCAAGATGTGCTCACGGCTCAAGTCAATCAGCGTAATCTTTTCACCCTCATTCTCTCGATCACACTTCTCGGTACGCATATAGAGATAGTACTCAGGGCGGACTTGGTCTGCGGTTAGGTCGAAGACAATAGGTCCATTATCATCTGCTTCACGCACCTTACTAGCGATGACTGTCTTATTGTCCATCTCTCGTAGCTCAACAAAAACTCGTCCTGCCGTTTTAATCGGCAATAACGATATATGTGCCCCAGCTCCACTCTTACAGATATACGCCTCGAAGTTATCTCGGTCATACGTTGGTTTCCCGAGCTCAATCTCTTGAGTATATAGGAAATCCAAACAGGGGAGCTCCGTTATATCCCACCAAAATAGATCTCTGGCGTTTTCAGTCGTGTAGGTAATCTCGATCTTGTAATCTTTCCAAGGGATGTCTACATAGAGATCCTCAGGACTCTGTCCATTAAGGACATCTGGATCGGCAACAACCATCTTCTTAGTCCTTGGATTGCTCTCCCATTTAGAGGTCGCATTGGGGAAGAAAGCTTTGTTTATCGGATCGTATAGCTTTACAGTGGCAACAGTTATGACGGGCTTACCATCTCGAAGTATTATATCGGGAGACTTAGCCCCACGAAATGGATATACACGCAAATTTTTACAGTCAACCGGATCAATAACGGGCTTTATGTTCGCACGCTCAGGTCCATACTCAAACTTGGGAATACGATGATCATATAAAAGGCCATGAGTGAGAACGTGATCGTCTCCAACCGTTCTTATATCCCCAAACATATCCATATAGGTGACCGAAAAATCGTAGTGCCCTGGTGGAAGCTTGACATCCCAGCAAGGCTTCGCATAAGGATTATCTGCAGGAGCTGCATCGTTGGGGAATGGATAAATCCACCAAGAGGTATGATTCTTAGGGATGGTGATAGGCACATTGAGCTTGGGTTGATACTCATTTTGTGGCTCGTACTCTGCTGGTGCCTTTATTAAGGTGATTTGAGCACCCGCAGCCGGAATCTGAAAATACCAGCCAAGCTGCCTATCCTCAATCGCTAAAGCAAAAACAACATCCATAGTACCCTCACAAAAGTAATGACCTTCTATATGAGGCTCTGCACCAAGAAGAAAGAAATTCGTACCCTTATCAAAGGAATCTGGTCTAGTATCTCGATAATAATTTCTAATTATAAGATCTGCTCCATCTCCATCAGTTGGGATATCGGTTATTTTGTTGCTAAACCGCATTGTCGCTACCTTCCCAGTAGCATCTTTCATTACGACATTATTTGCCACCTCCCAAGACATCTCCTTATTAAATTCTTTCCATTCTCTAGCGTCCTCCTCGGTGAAAAATACAGGTCCTAAAGGGTTCACACCGCCAAGGGCCGACGATCTCACCTCTACGGGAAATGTCAAAGACTCTATGAACTCTTCCTTGATACGAAACTTCGGTCTATACTCCATTTTATAAGGTCTCTTGGCTGGATCATAGATTGGAGGATTGCTTGCTTCAAGCCAAGGATTAGGATCATACGCATTCTTGCCCCACACCTCAGTAATAAATGCAGCATACTTTGGATTTGTTGCTCCTTTCGGGCGACAAGCGATAACCATTTGTTCATAAGGGGTGAGGGGAACCATCTCATTTGCAGTCATCCCATTGCTGATTTTGGCAAAGAGGTGTGGCACTTCTTTAGTTACGGTTGGAAAATTTCCCTGATTGTCGGGGCAAAAATCCTTAAACGTATCTGTTACTTTCCACAGACCATAGTCCCCCTGAAAGGTAGGCTCCTCGCCTTCATATTTATTGAGAGTTACCCAATTGATAGGCTTTGCATTTTCTTTGCCTGGGAAATTGAGATCGGGATTCGTATAGAGCATATAGTCGGCATACATGCAGAAGGCATACTCGAAGTAGTAAAAAATCGAGTCAACTGGATAGCCAAAATAGATTGGATTTGGGTCTTCTGAACAGACTCCGAACTGAAAGCGCATAGAGACCCAATCGGGGTGTCCAGCTGGTGTCGTAAAGCGCTGTGTCCACCCGCCAGTATCAGGAATCCAATGACTAGGCGTTGGAGCTTCTTCCACTTTCGCCTGCTTGGGTACAATAGATCCCGAGGCGTCGGATATCTCCAGCCCATAATTTCCTGAGGGAAGATTCCAAATGGTAATCTTTTCAGTTTTAGCGGTGTAAGTCTTTGGCTCCGCAAAGCCCTCAGGCACTTGAGTGAAGTGGATGGAATAGGGAGCCGTCCCCGACTCTATTTCAAGTTGTATGGTTCCAGTACCTTTAGGGACTCCTGGGAGACAAGGGCGATTTTTACCGACTTTTACCTGTAGCTGAGCTTGTGCTATTAAAGGTAAGGCACAATAGGAACAGAGGATTAGGAGGTATGTCCAAAATCGTTTGTTATATATCGTTCTTGTGAGATTATAGTGTTTCATAGCCTTTGATAGGGATGAATCGTATAGTCAAGTAGCTTAAGGTTCGTAAGGAATTAGAAGGTGTCTCGTCTTGTATCTAAAGATCTAAAATCAGCACGATATGGAGTGATTGCGATGCGATAGCTACTATTGCGGTAGACACTCTTGTCAGAGGGATCAAAAGTGGCAGAGGTTGTAAGGTAATCATCAGCTCTTTCGTTATTACTGAAAGAGGATGTGGTCGTATGCTCCTTCTTTTCTCTAAAATCCCACGGATTGGGATAGTAGTTCCACGTAATCTTCATCTCTGTCGCTTGCTCGGCTTCTTGACCTTGTGCCACAAGACGCTCAGGCAGGTAAAAGTGTACTCGATAGTCCAGCAGATAAACGCCTCCAATGGGATCATCCTTAGGAAGGTCGTCTAGCCCGACCACAGAAGACTCATCTACTAGTCGGGAGAGAGTAACAGCTGTTTCATCTGAAGACGTTTTGGGAGAGGAGTATTGATTTGCGGGGAAGAGCGGAGTTTCGTCTGAGACTTTATCTAGATCTATAGTAACGACACGATCAAATCCCCATGGACCTATCCAACTACAATCAAACTTACCATCGCTACGCCTAGTCGCTTCGACACAATCCTTGATGATGAGCTCTACCTTGGCAAGTATGCGCAGTAGCTCTACTCCTTTTGTGGAAGTAGGGAGCTGAAGCTTAAGGGGGCTATCCTTTGAGCCTCCCTTTCGCATATCAACAGCTCTATATTCGGCAGTCATCGGGACATAAAATTTGGAAGAGACTTTGCGCTCTACACCATAAGTATTCAACACGATTGACTTAATCTCATCTCGTGTTGTAACGGCAGGGAGGATTTTGGAGAGATCTTTTCTCCCTGAAGTTCTCAAAGAAGATTCATTGGCAATGATCATCATATCATAGATGTCCATCTCTTCCTCTTCAAGCTTGAATGAGACTTCATTGTGTCCCGTAGTAAGCTTATTGGGGCTATGAGAGTCAGGATCGAGACCCCTAAAGTAGAAGTTCTTCTTAACCTCATCTCCTTGGAGCAGTATGATACGAAGCTCCTTGACATAGTCTTCTTTGTCGGTCTTGTCGGTGTTGATACTGTAGACTCCGTCCTCTTGAGCTCGCAGATTCTGATTGTGCGCTTCTCGCAGTCCGAATTGGAGCGAGAAATAAAGCCCTTGACCATCTCCTATCAGCGCCTCGTCACAATCTTGCCGTACACAGCTGGCAAGGGAGAGTAGCATGCCAATAATTAGGAGCGTAGTGTATATTGTGTTATATCGTGGTCGATTCATAGAGATGTGACGATATGAGTATGCGGTAACAAGTTACAGTTCGATCTCGTAGGAGTGAACTTTCCACCCATCAATGATGATTTCGACAGCGTAGTGTGTGTTGTCGGGAAGCTCATGGAGACGTATCTCTACGTCATACTCAAACTGACACTCGGGGCGGTAGTCAGGTGTCTTGGCTAGTAGCTTCTTAAGCTCGTATGTAAAGATCTTAGCACCCGTATCAGAGCGCACGAGGCTCAGCTGGGGCTTTGTCTTCGGGTCATCCAGTCGTAGCGTGCTGAGACGGGTGCTACGTGTCGTACCCTCGCTGGGTAGCTCAGCCTGGTAGATGACATGCTTCGTAGGGTTGGTCAGCTGCCCCATAAAGTCGTAAGCAGCGTTGTTGTCCTCGATCTCTATATGGAGTGGATAGATCACCTTGCTGGGTAGCTCGGTAAGGGTTATGTCAAAGTCGTTGCTGTAGCGCGTGAGGTTTGGCGCAACGGGCACTCTAGTGCTTAGACCACCTCGAGGCATAGGACACTCGACCGTGTCTGTAGCGAAGTAGAGTGGCTCAGGGAGTAGTCCAGTGTGTCTATCTTGCTCTGTGAGCTGGAGTGCTAGGCGGCAGTCGGGGTGCTTATTGCCCGACGCAGGAGCTAGGTCACTCATGGTGTAGTGGTGGGGAGTAGCACCCACCCAGATGGTGTAGCGATAGGTCTCACCGCACTCGTTCGGTACGGGGATTTCAATTTTAGTGGCTGCGGTTAGGTCGGCAGGCTCTAGGTGCTTGTATGCGATGATCTCTCCAGACGAAGGGACACTGATGACGATGTCCATATAGCCCGCCTTGCCAATGTAAGCCGAGTCAGACATACAAGGTGTCTGCATATAGGGTGTAAAGACCAGTATCGTGGGGCACTCGCCTCGGTCATATACGAGCTTATCACAGCTCACGAGTGATAAGACGAGAAGGGGAAGCAGGAGTATGTTATATATAGTGTGTCGCTTCATAAGATGTAGCAGTGATTGAGAGATCAGGTGTGTCTAGTTAAAAATGGAGTAGGTCGTAAGGGTAATGAAAATGGGGGGGGGAAGGAAGTAGGGACGCACGGAAGCGCCTAACGGGAGGGCGTCCGTTGTCAAACGACGAAACGTATAGTCCGTTGTCTTTAAGCTTTAACGCAGTAACCTTTAACGGGGACGGACGCCCTCTCGCTAGATACTAGCCGTGCGTCCCTACAAAAGGTTACTCGTCTGTCAAGCGGGGACGGACGCCCTCTCGCTAGATACTAGCCGAGCGTCCCTACAAAGGGCTACTCGTCTGTCAAGCGGAGACGGACGCCCTCTCGCTAGATACTAGCCGTGCGTCCCTACAAAGGGCTACTCGTCTGTCAAGCGTGGACGCACGCAGTGGTGCGTCCATACTTGTAAGACAGTATCTTCTCTTTAAAGACCTAGTGCTATATTGTAGCTATGTACATTCCAAGGAATGACATTAACCTCTACCGCTAGATAGGTCTCCTTAGGAGTATTGAAGTCCCCTGGCACATAAGGAGGTGTATTGGGGTCATCCTTTGGCTTTGGATCGGGATTCTTCTGATCAGGAGTATCTGGATCCTCTGGGTAGAGCGGGTTCCAGTTGAGACCAAGCGTCTTAAAGCCCGTGACGCTGATGTGGTAGATGTTGTTGCGATAAGCAGGAGCATCTAGCGTCTTAGCGACATTATCAGGGTTGACAAAGACATGATAGAGTACCTTGCCCGCCTCAAACTTGGTGTACTTTTGGCTGGGGACATTTTCGTAATCACGTTTACTCGATCTATCTTTAAACCTTATATCAACGTAGAAGAGACCATCCTCGCCTCTGTAGAAGGTGCCATCATGACCTGCCTTTTGGAACCGTCCTTTCTGGTAGTCGTTGTAGAATAGATCTAGATTAGGCGTAAACTTCGTACGAACCAAGACATAAGGGGTGTTACCACGACGGAACCCTCCTGAGTAGTCAGCAATCGTCTGACCGTTTTCCCCAAATGGGTGGCTAGCCTCAAAGATGAAAGCACTGCTCTCAAGGCTCTTCTTACCAATCTCTAGAGCGGCGGTTAGATTATCAGCGACAAGAGCTGCACGAGGAGTCGTGACAGTGCTATGTAGATCGCTATAGTCGTAAACCTTAGCCTGATCCTCATAGCTGCTGGTGGTCAGCTTGCTCTTATCAGCAGGATTAACAGCTGGGAGGAAGTTGTATCCAGGAGTGATGATGCTACCAGCCTCATTCTTCTGGCTAATGTAGAAAGCCTTCTCACCTTGAGCTACGGCATAGGTGATGTTTTCGATTTTACCTAGCACAGTACCATCCTCGAGCTTGATCTCATAGCTAGGCTGAGTTGTCGTTAGGATCACACGAGCTACAACTCGCTTGACATTCACCTTTGCGAGGTTCTTAGGGCCTTGTTTAGCCTCCTCCTTGGAGACACCATCCTCGACATCAATCTTGCACTCATCAGCGTTGGACATCATGATAAGATCCTCCTTCGCTGCGTTTGCACGAGCCACCTGAGCCGTTGTCATATTCTCAACAGCCTTAGCATAAGCTTCGTTGAAATGAGCGGGCATAGACTTCTCAAGAGTCTTGGTTATCTCCTCAGGAGCGTTGATGAGAGCATAAACCTTCTTTGTGCCTGGCTTGGTAAGGATAGCATTCTTAGGCGTGATGGTGATGTTGTCACCATCAGTAGCTGGAGTGATATTAAAGTCGTTGAGTGAGAACTTACCATAAGAGACCTCGCCATCGCCGACGACATAGACGGCAATAGTCTCGATGGCATCCTTGCCATTCCAAGTACCCTTGTAGTTAAACTCCTTGTCATTACTGCTGTCTCCAGCACGCAAGCTAGACTGTAGGTTGATCGCTACGCTTACGTAGGTCGTGCCTTCGTTCTGTTGAGGCTCTGTACGATCCTGCTTGCAGGAGGTCAGAGCGACTAGACCGACCGTTAGCAGGCCTAGCAGAATTCTTACTGTTCTGTTCATTCTGTTTTTGTTATTTGATTGATATAAAGATTCTTCGATATTCCATCGAAACGAAAGTGTCTAAAGGGGTATTCGGTGCAAAGGTAAGCATAATATAGCGAGTACTCTCTTAGTTGACTTGACATAATCGGTATTTTGTTTGACATAATCGGTATTTCGGAGCTGTCGGAGCGGATCGGAGACATCGGAACTATCGGAGCTGTCGAGCGGATCGGAGACATCGGAGCTATCGGAGTAATCGGAGCTATCGGAAAACCAGCTATCCGTCTTGATAACACTTAGACAGCTCCGATCCACTCCGACAGCTCCGATCCACTCCGACAGCTCTGATTCACTCTGACAGCTCCGATCCACTCTGATAGCTCCGATCCGCTCTGATAGCTCCGATCCGCTCCGATGGCTCTCGTCTCAGATCGCTGGGAGGTTCATGCCGGTGATGCGTCGGTAGAGGTCTAGTGCGTAGGGGTCGGTCATGCCGGAGATGTAGTCGAGCGTGCACTGTAGCTTGCCGTAGATCGACGCTTCGTGCAGGTTGTACTGGCTGCTCACCAGCGAGAGGAGCGTGCGACTGTACGCATCGTCTGGGTGCAGGAGCGAGTGCATCAGTTTGTCGATCAACTCGGAGAAGATCCTATGCCCCGCCAGCTCTACGTCGATCACCGCCCGTGCCGTGTAGATCTCACTCTGCGCCACCTCGCTATTGTCTCGGTAAGCCGCATAGAGCCTCTTGGGCATCTGGCTGACGAGCGTTCCTGTGAAAGCGCCCCGCAGTATCTCCTCCTCATGCTCTATGAAGACCTCAGCACACGCCTCCACGAGGATATTGATCGCCTTAGCTCTCAGGTAAGCTATCCGCTCATTGCGATCGCCGATAGCCTCCAGCGTTGCCAGCGCATGATCGTGACTCTCTGCGGGGAAGTAGCGCAGGAGCAGATCCACCGTACGCTCGTAGCTCAAGATACGTAGCTTGTACGCATCCTCCACGTCCATCACCTGATAGCATATATCGTCGGCTGCCTCCACGAGGTAGACCAGCGGGTGACGCACGTAGTGACCCGTGGCGGGGTCTACCGGCAGGATGCCCAGGTAGTTCGCCACATCGAGATAGGTCTCCCGCTCCGACTGGAAGTAGCCAAACTTCCCGCTCTCAGGCGCCCTAGCCGACGACCAGGGGTACTTGACAATAGCCGCCAGGGTGGTGTAGGTCAAAGCAAAGCCCCCGGGGCGGCGCCCCTCAAACTGATGCGTCAGCAGACGAAAGCCGTTGGCATTGCCCTCGAAGTAGGCGAAGTCCTCCCACGGGTGTCCCTCCCCCACTACCGCATCATACCATTGGCGACCATTACCCTCGGTGAAGTAGGCTCGTATGGCTCGCTCGCCACTATGCCCGAAGGGTGGATTGCCCATATCGTGCGCCAGACAAGCCGCTGATACAACCGTAGCGATGCTCCCCCGATGAGGCGTGTCTTGATTGTCCGTCAGGCGGCGCGCTATGTAGTTGCCCAGACTGCGTCCCACGCAGCTCACCTCCAGACTGTGCGTTAGGCGGTTGTGTACGAAGATGTTTTTAGGCAGCGGGAAGATCTGCGCTTTGTTTTGCAACCGACGAAAGGGAGCCGAGAAGATCAGCCGATCGTAGTCTCGGTCAAACTCGGTACGCATCTCCATCCCCCCTCCGAGAGCGCCAGTGCGCTCAGGCTCTGGCGCCCCAAAGCGTCGGTTAGAGATCAGCTGATCCCAGTTCATCCTACTCATTATTATATATAGTGTATCTATTGTCTTTGTGAAAAGAGCGTCCGGAAGGCGTGATCCACCCGATCACACGGCACGATCTCTATGTCGTAGCTGCGTCGCTGCAGGCTCTTGGCATTTGCCTTGGGGATTAGTATGCGTGTGAAGCCCAGACGATGCGCCTCCGCTATGCGTCGCTCGATGCGGCTCACGGCACGTATCTCGCCCGCCAGCCCCACTTCGCCCGTCATGCAGGTTTTTGAGGGAACGGCTATATCTAGATTGGAGGAGAGGACGGCACAGAGCACGGCTAGATCCACGGCGGTATCATTGATCTTGATGCCTCCCGTGATATTGAGGAAGACATCTTTCTGGATAAGCTTAAAGCCAGCCCGCTTCTCCAAAACGGCCAGCAACATATTGAGTCGCCTCAGGTCAAAGCCCGTGGTGGACCGCTGCGGGTTATTGTAAATAGCGGAACTGACCAAAGCTTGCGTCTCGATCATGATCGGGCGAATACCCTCCACAGCACAAGCGACGACCACGCCACTGAGTCCCTCCGTATTGCCCGAGATGAGGTGCTCCGAGGGATTGCTCACGGCGACCAGTCCCGAGCTATTCATCTCGTAGATACCGAGGTCGTCGGTAGAGCCGAAGCGGTTCTTATGGCTACGCAGGATGCGGTAGAGATGCTGCTTGTCGCCCTCAAACTGCAAGACCGTGTCTACCGTATGCTCCAAGATCTTCGGACCCGCTATGGAGCCCTCTTTGTTGATATGACCAATGACGATCACAGGTATGCCGCTGCTCTTAGCAAAGTGCAGGAGCAGGTTGGCGCACTCCTTAATTTGGCTAATGGAGCCAGGTGAAGATTCGGAGCGTGCGGTCGTAACCGTCTGAATACTGTCGATGACCAGCAGGTCGGGCGCTATCTGTAGAGCCTTCAGGAGTATATTGTCCAGATCGGTGTCACAGTAGATGAGACACTGCTCCGAGTGTATGCCGATGCGGTCTGCACGTAGCTTGAGCTGCTGAGCGCTCTCCTCACCAGATACGTAGAGCGTCTTGAGCTCTGGGCAGCGGAGCACGGTCTGGAAGATCAGTGTAGACTTACCAATGCCAGGCTCGCCACCGAGCAAGGTGAAGGAGCCCTGCACCAGTCCGCCTCCGAGGAGGCGGTTGAGCTCCTCATCGTGTAGGTCTACTCGACTCTCTTCGCTTCCCTCGATGAGCTGTATGGGACGTACCTCCTCAGAGTGTAGCCCGTCCCACGTGGCGCCCTCATGGATCTGCGTGAGCTTACGCTGTATCTCCTGCGCTGGAGTCGTCCGCCCCGAGGGGGTCGTAGGCTGTGCTAGCTGCTCCTCGATCGTGTTCCACGCTTGACACTCGTTGCACTGACCTTGCCAGCGGCTGTAGGTGGCACCACAGGCGGTACACTTATATATAGTCTTGACCTTTGCCATCTACTATGCTCGCTCTAGAGGACATGTGGAGCAGCGCAGCAAGCCTCCCTGCTTAGAGATCTCACTGTAGGGCACCTCCTCGACGGTCATGCCAGCCACCTCACGGAGGTAGCGCTGCAGACGCTCGGCACCCGCCTCGACACAGACCACTTCGGGAGAGAGGGAGAAGAAGTTGGTATGCATCTCGACAGCCTCCTCAGCGGTGATGGTCAGCAGCTTGTCCTTGCCAAAGACCTCGCCAATGATTCCGCACGCCTCTCGTGAAGCGACACCCTCGGAATAAAAGACAGCGAAGCCACGCCCGACGGGCTGGAAGGCGCAGTCTAGGTGCAGCACGCCACGCAGTGGATCCTGATCATGCTTGTATAGTGGTACGGGGACGACACGCTTGTGGGGGAAGAACTCACGGAAGAAGTCCACCGCACGCTCATTGGTTCTTGTAGTCTTGAACTGCCCAAAGGCTCTTGGCTCGCAGCACCCCACGAAGAGGATATCATCGTAAAGGATCACATCGCCTCCCTCGACACGTACCTCGGCGGGTAGATGCACGATGCTACTCGGCTCGAAGAGGTCGTAGATCGGTGCAAAAGCATCGACCTCTCGTCTCCTATCGGGGATCATATGTGCCACAAAGAGGTGTTCGTCGATCACGAAAGAGACATCTCGAGCGAAGATCTGATTGCACGCCTCTATTGGCTCAGGACGATACACCTCCACGCCGTAGCGCTGCAAGATAGCGAGGAAGCCCCCCATCTCACGTACTACCGCCTGCTCCGTGGGATAGTCCCCCCGCAAAACCGCTTGATAGCTCTTAGCGTCGTAGGTCTCCTCGAGGGTCGGTGGCGTGCCGAGCGCATGAGGTAGCCCGAGGACGACCTTGCGAAGCTGGTTTGTTTCGTTGGTAACGTGAGGTGTGAGTCGTTTCTGTTGTTTGTCCATCATATCTTCAGTTTAGTGGCTCCCTGCATAGTCTAGGTGCGGGGAGCTTTATTCTTTACTCAGACAAATATAGGGAAAAGTGAGAGATTAGAGGTTAGAGATTAGAGGTTAGAGATTAGAGTTCTGATTCACTCCGACACCTCCGATTCGCTCCGATAGTTCTGATTCACTCCGATTCTCTCTGATAGTTCCGGTTTACTCCGATACCTCTGTGGCGATTCTCAAATCCCCACGTGGCTATTTTTCGTTCTCCACGTGGGGGCGAAACGTTTCCTCCGAAGTTTCGTTTGATTCCTCCGAAGTTTCATTTCGTCTCCACGTGGAGAATTTTCATTTTCTACCTGAAAAATCAAAATTCTCCACGTGGCTATGGCTCATTTGAGCGAGAGTTCCAAAAGTTTTCCTTCCTTGGAAACTTTTCGTCCCAAGGGTGGGAGCGATTCGTCCCAACGCGGGTGGGCATCGTCTCCCCCCCCTAGGTTTGCGAGCAGTACCTACTACTGGGTAGGGGTGCGGAGGTGATCCCTTGGCAAAGAGGTATAACTTTGCGGTGTAATAGATCCGTACAAGCTGTACACCCCCGCAGAAACTGAGGTTCGATGAGTCCTAATGGGGGTATTGGCGTATGGTAAGCAAACGAACTATGAATAGTCCGACACCAGATATACAGCAGCGTATCAAGGAGACGGCCTTACAGCTCTTCTCTCGGCATGGCTACATAGGCACCTCGATGCGTATGGTTGCCAAGGAGGCTTACGCCTCGCTGGGCAGTATATACTACTATTATGAGGACAAGGAGGCACTCTTTCGCTCGCTCGTAGAGCCTGCAATCAAGGGGCTAGAGGCATTTTACGCCTTACCGCCAGAGGATCAAGATATGGAGATGGATATGCTGGACCCTGCGGAGCGTAAGCGGAGGGGCTACTCGAAGGCGCCCTTCTACCAGTACATCATCGACCATGCGGAGGCTCTGCGACTGGTCTTCTTCGCCAGTGCAGGCTCCTATCTGGATCACTACGAGGATCGGCTCAATGAGCTGAGCAACGAGGCGACCATCCGCTACTTCGAGCGGTATCGGGAGCTACATCCCGACTGGAAAGCCGATATCGATCCCGCCTTCGTTGCTATTTACTCAGCCTTTATCACAGCAACCATCAAAGCTATACTACAACGGTCCGACACCAGTCCAGAGGAGCTGGCACGGTTCTGTCAGTGCCACGAGAAGTTTAGCTTCGGCGGTTGGCGAGAGCTCTTAGGGGGCTGTGTCAAAAGTCTCTCCGCAACGGAAGGAGGAAGTCAGAGAATCTT
>ENA-OPBO01000362-OPBO01000362.1-human-gut-metagenome-genome-assembly--contig:-NODE-362-length-39821-cov-22.029623_pt1 | contig 39821 bp, 20 predicted proteins | sample MGYA00241071_ERZ501458 | MGnify/ENA primary metagenome ERZ501458 (study PRJEB25962, sample SAMEA2042509) | human gut metagenome | biome: human gut; feature: human-associated habitat; material: faeces... | reverse complement strand
TTTTTATCAGAAGCTCGATGAAACCAATTCAGTTGCATTTGATAGTTGAATCTACGATTCTCTAGGGAGATCTCTTTCTGCGCAGCGAATTGCTGATAAACCTCAACAGACATCTGTATGTAAGCGAGTATGTTCCCGTGGCGGTAATCATCGTTGCCAACGGCAGACTTAACCTTAGCGATGTCTAGTAGCTGATTAATCAAGCTTAGTAGCGTATTGCCCTGACGGTTGATGACTTGTGCTTGCGTCCGCAGTTCGGTGGAGTTTTTGACGTCTTCTGCGATCTCACGACTCAGTCCATTGATGACCGTCAGAGGGGTGCGAAACTCGTGCGTGATATTGGTAAAAAACTCTTCTCGCATCTTACTTAGCGACTTGAGCTGGTGATAGGTCTTAGCCCGCAAACGAGTAATATATCCTCCTAGCAAGACTCCTCCGAGAGCTAAGAGGAGTAGTATGCCAGCGATAATGTATCCAATCAACTTAGTCTTGCGCTCTTGAGCTAAGACCTGCTCTTGCTTTGCCATGTTTTGCTCGTTACGAGCTCGCTCCACATTGAGAGAGATATTCTGAATGTTGTTAATCTTCTTCATATCTACGATGCTGTCAGAGAGATCTGATGAGCGGACATAGCACTCCAAGGCACGGCGATAGTCTCCTGACTGTTGGTAACAGTCGTAGTAGATGCGATAAATGTCTGACAGATGGCTCAACGATTGCAACTGCTCGGCACGTGTCTGAGCTTCTTTGAGTAGTTCGAGAGCTTGATCCGTGTGTCCAGTCGTTTGATACACATTTGCCAGTGCTAGTAGCGCATTAAGCATATGCCAGTCATCTCCCGTACGGCTCATAATCTCATAGGAGCGAGTGTACTCGGCGATCGCCTTGTCATACGCTCCTTGACGCTCATAGAGAGAGCCGTAATAGGTGTGACACAGACCGACACCCAGATCACTAGCTGCTTGACGATTGTATGCCATCGATTGCTGGTAGTAGTACCAAGCAGAGTCGATAGCCCCCTGCTGCTCGAAGATGGAGCCTATATTTGCATAGTTGATTGCTTGTCCTAGCGGACTCCCTAGCTCCTGCTCGCCAGCGAGAGCCATACGTAATACGCTGTCGGCACGCTCTAAATTGCCGATTGCGAGGTAGACATTGGCAAGCCCATTGAGCGAGATGACCCGATTCTTTCGTGTTACATAAGTTGTGTCTCTCTGCTGCTCGCAGAGCCTGAGTGCTTTGATATGAAATTCAGTCGCAGGTGCTAGGAGATCCATACGACGATAATCGGTTCCCATATCGTTCAGCGCACGTACGATGCTTAGAGTGTCCTGCAGCTCTTCGGCTTGGTCTAGTCCACGATTGTGAGCCTCTAGAGCCATAGCAAAGTCTCCCTCCTCGCGATACCTTTTGCCTAGCTGCCGTAGTGCTGTCACACTCTCTAGGAGATCTCCTTGCTCCTCCCAGACCTTTTGCTGGTGGATTAAGCTGTCTAGATCTCTTATGGACATCACTAAGCTGTCTGCGCCCTCTCGCTCCTCTTGCGTGATAGAGCGATGAGTTTGGACACAAGAGACCACTCCTACTAAAGATAGGAGTATCCATAGATGGCGAAGTAGGTCGGTTCTCATCGAGAGTGTTCTTGAATTCTGCAGAGCAAAAAATACGAAAAAAACAAAATCGCAGACCTCTTACTATTTCGAAGTGTAACACGCTATACAAAAGTCGGAGATGTAGTATGTCTACACGGAGGAATTTGAGAATATCCACGTGGAGAATTGCGATTTCCCACGTAGGGGAGAATAATTTCTTCGGAGGAATCAAATGAAACTTCGGAGGAATGAAATGATATGTCCGAACTATTTCTTTTTTCCTACGTGGGGAATAAAAAATCTCCACGGAGATATTGCAGATTTCCTCCGTACGGATCTTCCCCGTCTTGACAATAGAAGATGACAACATGTGAGGTGTAAGACGTAAATAAGCTGATTTACAGATGTATGTATATTACCTTGCAAGAAAATGCAAGGTGTGCACAACTGCATCTTGACAGGATTTGCAAGATTTCTGACAGGATTTGCTTGCTGGGTTTGGGGTGTGGTGGTCTAATTTTGCTCTTGAAGAAAATGGTTAGCAGAGTTATGACCAAAAAGAAGGTAAAAGATATCTCTGAGGAGCGTCTCCAGCTACTTGATACCATCTCCGACTTAGTCGGTCTTGAGGTGGAGCGGCGTATGGAACTGCTGAGTCATGAGACCGACTCGTCTCCTCGACGATGCTCTCTGTGGAGGCGTCTCTTCTGCTCACGTAAGTAATAAATCAGTCAACTATTATAAACCCATCCCCAAGGGAGGTACTCACGATGACTCCCAGACAGGATACAAACCCACAACTCATTATGAAGCGAAAATCACTCTTACTCTACGTGCTCCTCTTCGCAGCGGTTACGCTGTCGCAAGCGGGAAACTTCTACTTCCACACCGCGAAGAAGAAGGGAGAAACGATTACGATCGTTTGTACCTATACGGGCAAGCTCATCGTCAACGGTGTCTACGGAGACATCGTCAGTGGCAAGGCTTCTACCCTCAAGGTGAAAGAAACGGGAGGGCAGATTTCCATCCAAGGAGCTGTGACCCAGCTCAATCTGTCGAATTGCGCTCTGACTGCCTTTGGTACGCGCAATAATACGGAGATACAGGAGCTGTGGCTCACTAAGAACCAACTGACAGCACTGAATGCAGACTCCCCAAATGGATGTCCCAATCTCTCCAGTGTTGCTATCTATGCCAACAAGTTTACCAAGACTGGGGTCTACGACATAGGTCGCTATCTCCCAGATCGCAGAGGCAAAACTCCTGGTCAGCTCCACGTCTATTCCGAAGATATGAATGATCATAACCAGTTCAATAGTGCCCTCGCCCATCTTCTCAAATATAAGAATTGGCAGGTGATCTCCTACCGCAGAGGAGGTCCTAGTAATGGCGTTATCGAGCAAGACATTTACATCCAGTTTACATCAGGACTGAAGACCGGTGAGCGGATGTCTATCTATATGCAATACCCTCCAGAAAATCAGGAGGACATCTACTTCTACGACAACATCTCGGGTAAGGCAGTCAATGGGCTTGAATACTACAGGATCACAGGGGTAGGTCAGTCTTCGATCACGCTAGATGGTGTCAAAGAGCTAAACCTCAACCCTGGTGCTTCGAAGGACCAGCCGCTCAAAGAGATCTCAGAGATACAGAGCCCTGTCCTAGAGGAGCTATACTTCCGTCGCACGGGTGTGACCAAGATAGATCTATCCAAGTGTCCTAAGCTCACCAGAGTGGGGTGCTATGGCAATGGGATGACAGCCGATCAGCTTATAGCTATGATTAAGACGCTACCGAAAGTCTCCTCAGGGGCTCTAGACATCTATCGGTCTGGCATACCCAATAATAATAAGTGGAACAATAAGGTAATCCAAGCGGCGAATCAGCGGGGCTGGAAGGTCTATGCCCTTAATAATGACAACTGGGAGGTCTTGGAGGCTCAGGACGAGTCAGCCTTTCATACCATCACGCTCAAAACGGATAAGCAAGTCGGAGAGAAGATTGACCTCTGGACTACATACGAAAAAGATACCTCACTCGAACTCAAGGGGCTTGAGGGGACTCCCGTCAATGGCAACTGGGCTACTTACAAGCTTACATCACAAGAGGTCTCTATCAGGGGGGCTATAACAGAGTTTAGCGTTGTAAATGATAAGGTCAGCTCTATGGAACTAGAGGAGAACAACACGCTCCGACGCCTTTTCTTCTGCAATAACCTAGTAAGTGATGGACTAGACCTATCGGAGCAGCACGCCTTGGAGGAGGTACGCTGTGAGATGAATGGCATCAAGGGTGTCTCTATGGGTCAGTTCATAGACTTCCTGCCCAATCGTAAAGGCTCTGCAGTAGCAGGTAAGCTTCGCCTCTCATCGGTAGACGACCTTGACGAAGGAAAGAATGAGTACGAGCCAGCAGATATTATGGCAGCTGCTGCCAGTGGCTGGTATGTAACCGAGTATGAAAGCTCCGAACAGCCACACCGCATCGTACACCCAGGGAGTATCTCCTTTACGACAAATAAGAAGACGGGTAGTACGGTGAATGTATTCACGCAGTTCTACCTACCCATCGAGCTGCAAGGGCTAGAGGGTACTCCTAAGGATGGCGGTTGGAGTGAACTCAAACTGATGTCTATCAAGGGCACTCTGACAGGCTCCCTCTACGTACTACGTATCTCAGATAGTGAGGTCTCAGATGTCGATATGCACAGAAATCCAGTCATTAGTACGATTATCTTTGATGGTAACCAGCTTAAAACAATGGATGTGACAGGCTGTGTCGCTCTCAATAGCATTGATATCAGCAACAATCAGATCGTAGGGAAGTATATGACTGCTTTTATGAATAGCTTACCTCAGATACCCTCAGGCCAGAAGGCTCGTCTGACGCTCTCGATGGTAGATCGCAACGCAGAAGGCAACAAATACACCTCCGAGGATCTTGCTATCGCAACCAAAAAGGGCTGGTCCGTTGTCGATCAAGACTTTACTCCCATCACCGAAGGCAATGCAACGGGTATTGAGTCAATCCTAGCACCTAACGCTACGGACAACACCATCTATACCCTAGACGGCATCCGCCTCTTCACCCCGGTAGATGAGCTACCCGATGGCATTTACATCATCGGGGGGCAGAAACAGATTATAGATCACTCGAAGTAACGAAACAACCTATAGGGACGCCCAGCTCATAGATGAGAATCTAAAAGGAATACTATCTGCCGTCGAGCATTTAGTACGTCTGACAGAGTTGGGGGGCAAGTTTGTTGGATACGAGATGGTGCGTCCCTATTTATATAGACTACAACGAAAACACTAAAGCATAATACAACTATGAATAAGTACTTATACACCATTGCTTTGCTCCTAGTCTCTATCCTAGGAATGCAAGCCAAGAATAGCATCAAGCTCATCACGGCAAAGCCCGTAGGGAGTAAGTTTACCATCTCTCTCACGGCTCCTAAAGGAACCAAGATTACAATGGGAGGGGTCAAGGATGGTTCGATTACCATCCCCGATGCTGGTTATATCATCGTCAAAACTACGACGACAAGCTCCGATATCTATATTTCTGGAGCTGTGACTAAGGTAAGTTGTATCTCCGAGCAGCTGAAGGAGATATCCGTCTCAGGTCACTCGACACTAGAGCATCTATATGTCCGAAACAACCCAATTGAGAAGATCTATGCGGGAAACTGTAATAAGCTAAACTTCATCAACTGTGTAAACAACAACTTCACGCCCGGTGGTCTCTCGAGCTTTATACGTAGTCTGAAGGAGAGACCTACGACTTCGTTTGGTAAGCTAGTAATATCAGAGACTCCTCGCCCCGACAAGGATCACTGGACTGATCACGACATTTGGCTGGCTGCGTCTAAATACTGGACTCTCTGCTGGAGCAATATGGGTCCGACGACGACTACATACGAGCGTATTAAGCCCACAGAGACGATGTCTTGTTTCTTTAACAATGACGATATGTCCAAGACGATACGTGTACGTGGAGTGTGTACGGGCGCATTTACGTCTGAGGGAAATATCTTCCCCAACCTAACGAATGAGTGGCAAGAGGTATATCTAGGTAAATCTTCTAGCACGCTCTTTGGAAAGGCAAAGGTCTTAGAGATCGATTTTATGGGCGTAGGGTCTTCTTTCTATGCTACTGGACATGAGTACATCGAGGTCCTCTCGCTAACCAATGGTGCCCTACAAGGTGTGGGCATAAGTGAAGCGAAGAATCTGCGACAGCTCAAAGTCTACAACAACAAGATTACTGGCGAGAAGATGACAAAGATGATCTCTGCACTGCCTAGTCGTAAGGGTAAGACCCCAGGCATCCTCTACCTCAAGAGTGCACAAGGTACCGAGGGCAACGAATACACAGAATCAGATCGAGCTAAGGCTAGGGATCGTAACTGGATCATCCGAGAGATGACCTCTGAGGGCAAGGAGGTAGAGCGTAATGCAACCATCGAGCTAACCTCTGCCAAGACTACGGGAGACCTCAATCTCTACGCTTCCTACAAGACGCATCTAGATATCATCGGCGCTACAGGCAGTGTCGTTAAGGACAACTACGGTACCTATACGCTTGCTGGAGATGCCTCTGTACGCCTCCTCGGCGATGTAACCTTCTGCAAGGCTGACAAAGAGGGCAACGACCTCACCTCTGTGGTCATACTCAATCATCTGAGTATCGAGAGCCTTGAGCTCCAGGGGAACAAGATCTCTCATATCGATGTCACGGGCTGTACTGCTCTTAAAGAGATCCGTTGCTATGGGAATCAGTTACGAGGCAAGGATATGAGCGACTTCATCGCTACACTTCCTAATCGCCCCAACAAGGATGGTAAGCTATACCTCTCCTCAGGAGCCGATGATGAGACAAATGCCTATGCTTCTACAGACATTGCTAAGGCGCTAGAGCGTGGCTGGATAGTTATGACCCAAGATGATACCGAGATCACAGCAGAGACTCTGTCTGAGATTGCCCTCACGACCACACGCACCTCTGGTAGTACGATAGACTTGCTGACTCAGTTCACAGGTTCACTCAATGCTCAAGGGGTAGGAGCTACACTTCAGTCGCAAGAGGGGTATCAGTCTATAGCCCTGACCGCTTCAGAGGTTCTACTGACGGGACATCTCGTTAAGTTTGGCTGTCATCATAGTGACATCAGCCAGATCTCTCTACATCAATCTACGCAACTCGAAGAGCTTTATGTAGAGCAAAACGCCCTGACCGCACTTGATGTAACTGGAGCTACTGCTCTGCGCAAGATTACGGCACAGCAGAACCAGCTAAACAAGGATGCAGTCACAGCTCTGATCAATACGCTTCCAGACCGCTCTAATGAGAAGGTCAAGGGTGAGCTACAACTCTTTGAAACCTTCAAGGGCAAAGACGAGACAAACGAGATCACCAGTGACCACGTCCGTGCTGCCAATGCCAAGGGATGGCTCCTTAAAGATGCTACGCAAGAGATTACCGTCGAGCTACTTGCCACTGAGCTTGTCCTCCGTCCGCAAGAGCGTGATAACACAGTCTATACGCTAGATGGCATCCGCCTCTTCACCCCAGTAGATGAGCTACCCGAGGGTATCTACATCATCGGAGGTCAGAAGCAGATCATCCGCCATATCAAGTAACTTATTCACCCTGCGGGGACGTATCACTTTCGTGCGTCCCCGCAACTAAATCTACACATAGTTATGAGACGATATCTATTACTCCTCTACAGTCTGCTCCTATCACTTATACCTCTTGGGAGTATGGCTCAGAAGGCTTCGGAGAATGTCCTATCATTCACGACCTCCACAGAACCTGGCAAGAAGATCAGCCTGATCATCGTAGCCGAGGAGCCAGTTATTATGGACGGGCTTAAGGATACAGTCACTGCCCCCTGGTGGTTTGACTACACGCTAACTAAGTCGACGGTCACAATAACTGGCAATGTCAGAACCTTCAGCGGAGCCTTTGCGGGGCTTACGCAATTCTCCGCCGCGAATAACAAAGCGCTTGAAGAGCTTACGCTCAGCTATAACCGCAATCTAACCTCAGTGGATATCACGGGGTGCTCTGCTTTGACTAAAGTCCAATGTAGCACTATCGGGCTAAACAAGAGTGGCTTGGACGCTCTGATAGCCTCACTTCCAGATGCCACTGGACGGAAATACAAGCCTATTTTCTCTCCCCACAAATATGACACTGGACCCACAGAATTGAACTGGGATATCGAGAGTATTCGAGCCGTCAATGCCAAGGGCTGGCGCTTTTTCGGAGATTATACAAGGGACTTGACGGATCAGGAACTATACCCCGACGAAATAAAGATGGAGCGTGAAGCTGCTGACAATACAGACTTCGCACTTGGTGTCCGCTCGGCGGGGACAAGTCTCCCTATATTCACTAATCTCGCTGGCACCTCTGTACTGTGGCACGATACGCAGAGCCACAGAATGCGCAAGGCTGGAGCGAAAATCACTGTCGGAGGCTCCACGGTATCTCTCGAATGCTTTGGTAACAAGCTGACGAAGCTAGAGCTGGGCGAGCAACACTGTCTGGAAGAACTCTATTGCTATAAGAACCTCCTTACCGAGCTCGACTTCTCAGGGTGCGACAACCTAAAGAAAGTGATGTGTAAAGGCAACCTAATCAAGGGAGAAGCCACATCGAGACTTATGGCTTCGCTACCTGATCGTAGCTCAATGACAGAAAAGGGCCGTCTCTACTTTGTCGACTGGCGTCTAAAGGAAGACAACAAGTACACCGATGCAGACATCATCGCAGCCAATAAGCGCGGATGGGCTGTATTCTACACAGATACACAAGGAGGAACGCATGAGATCATCGTAAGCGTACCGAAAAACGTCATCACCTTCAAGACAAATCGTGCCGTAGGTGAGACAATCCAAATCGACTTCAACAATGCGGGTAAAGAGCCTATCGTGGCGACGGGTCTCAACGTGGTTAATCCCGTAGACTCAGTGAAAAGTTATACCCTCACCGACCAAACAATCACACTGACAGGAGACATCTCAGATCTAGAGATCTCTAATAACGACTGCACAGCCCTATCCATACAGAATCATACAACGCTAGTGCAACTATACTTCTACGACAATAGCATCTCTAATCCAGAGATATCGAATTGTCCCAAACTGGCGTATGTTGATTGTTCAAACAATGGTATGTCTGCAGAGTCGCTACATAAACTTATCAAAGCATTACCTGATTGGTCAGCTGGGGAATACTATTGCGAGCTTGCGGTTGATGCTACCTACTCAGATTACGTCAAGAATGTCTACGATGACTCGCACATTGACGCTGCTTACAGCAAGAAGTGGCGTTTGATGACTTGGTTGACAGACTCTGATAACGAGGAGTGCCTCAAGAGCGATGTCCCTGTAATCCGCATGCAGACAGAGCTACCTGTCAATAGCGGTAAATATCCTCAAGTATCAGTACGGCTCACCTACGTAGATGACCTTCTAGCTCTAGATGGTCTCGAGACTCTCGATGGAGCTGAGATTTCTAGCTCAGATCAGATGCAGACACTAAAAGTCACGAGCAAGAATCTACGTATCGGAGGCAATGTAGTAGCATGGGGTATGCCACGTGCTCAGCTCTCCTCCATCACGATGCCTAAGCATCAGAAGATTGAGATGGTAGATGTACGAGAGAACCAGATTCAGACCTTTGACTTCTCCGAGTGTCCCAACTTAGTTCTGCTATGCTTTGCTAAGAATGGGCTCAAAGCAGATGTCGTGACACGTCTCATAGACAATCTTCCTAACCGCTCAGCCGAGGCTGTCAAGGGTGAGCTACGTCTCTTCGACACCTTCAAGGGCGAAGGTGAGACCAACGAAGTCACCAGTGACCACCTCCGTGCTGCCAAAGCCAAGGGCTGGCGCATCACAGATGCTACGCAAGAGATCACCGTCGAGCTTCTCGGCACGGAGCTTGTCCTCCGTCCGCAAGAGAGCGATGATACAGTCTACACGCTAGATGGTATCCGCCTCTTCACTCCAGTAGATGAGCTACCCGAAGGTGTCTACATCATCGGTGGTAATAAGGTCATCATCGACCACACTAAGTAACTAACTAATCTTGTAGAGTCGCACCTCTTGTGCGACTCTACATCTAACTACTAATCACATAACAACCTAAAACTATGAGACAGTTAATCAGCAAAAGCTTACTAATCCTATCTCTAGTAGCTCTCTCCACCATTACGGCAGAGGCTCAGATCGGTAGCTTACTCAACAGAGCCAAAAGGAGGGCTCAACAGAGGGTCGAGAACAAAGTCGAGGAGAAGGTCGACAAGGCAGTCACCCAAGCCGTCGATAAAGTCTTTGACGGCAAAGAAACGCAGACCAAGGGCGTGACTGAGCTCTCCTCTACGGCTCAATCTTCAGAGTCTCAAAAGACAGCTTATGGCATCGCTCTGCGAGACGATGAGTACGACTGCGGAGACAATCGCATCTGTCTTCGGACAGAAGACCCACTCTATTACAAAGCCTACATGACTCCTGACTGGTCTTTTATTGAGGAGAGTGCGTGGACTCCAGAAATCAACGGAGAGCCACAACCACTCTCCAATTCGGAGGCTGTCGAGAAGAATGCTCTCTACTATCTCGCTCGTTTAGAGCAAGCGACCAAGGCTAAGAACCTCGAGGATATGCTCGGCATCTATTACGAGCGAGCCCTTTGGCTCTACAATGAGATGGCGACACGTGCATCTCGTATGTCTTTCTTTCACAATATGGACTATGACAAGTACAAGGAGCGATTTGGAGAAGTCATCACCGAGTGGAAGACGATTGTTTGGGAGGGAAATCCTGAGATTAAGTTGGGGCAGAAGGAAAAAGCCACTCAGTTTGACCAGTGGCGTGACGAGCGTTACAACTCCTACATCTTCCTAGCCAAGCGGGCTGCGGAGACACAGGGGGCGGCTCGTGAGTTCTATCTGCGATTCACGATGGAGTTTCGCGAGATGCTTGTCGGTACGGGCGACTTCAAGCCCTCCGATCCGAAGTATTCAGAGCTGGAGCAAGCTATCCTAGCCGTCTTGCCACAGACCTCTGAGGAGTTTCAAAAGGAGAAGCCCTATCGCTCACCCGAACAGATTATCGCTGAGAAGAAAGCCCGTGACGATCAGAGAGCACAAGAGCGTGCAGAGCAACAGAAAGCTGCCGCAGCCGCTCGTGCCGCCAATACAAAGGCTTGGCCTAAGTCCAATATGGGCAATGCTGCACTACAGGCATCTTGTCTCAAAGCGATCAAAGCTCAGTACCCAGACCTAGATGCTAAGCGAGTCTCTATCATCAATAGTTCGTGGCAGATAGATCGTGATGGTCTAGGCAATATCCTCCGTCGCCGTGTCTCCGCTTGGGTAGACTGCAAGGGCGAGGATGGTAGTCGTGTCGCTCAGTGCTTTGGTTTTGCCGAGGACTATATGGGTGGTGGCAAGTACGGCTCTATAAAGTTCTTCGGGACAGGTACTAACCGCCCCTTCTACATCAAGTAGATCTCGCTATAGGGAGACGCTCGAGACTTCGGGCGTCTCCACTTATAATAGCCATCTATGGCTGCACTTATCTAGACAAAGGGTCTTGGTCATACGACGTAATTGGAGATCTTTCCATAAATTTGCGCCCGTCTCGCACTTGACAACCATAGTATGCAGACGCTTATACAAAGAAAAAACTTAGGCGTAAAGGTCAAAATGGTGGGCGAGATCTTTACCTCCGATAAAAACGTCCTCCGCTTCGATACGCAGCTCCCGAAGAAGAGCAAAATTCGCTTTACCATCCATTATGATGGCACTCTCCTCGTAGCTGATGGTCTCGGAGAGCACGAAGAGCTTCCCGAGAGCTCTGACGAAGAGCAAGAGGATGAGCTACGTCTCTTCGACACTTTCAAGGGGCAAGACGAGACGAACGAAGTCACCAGCGACCACGTCCGTGCTGCCAATGCCAAGGGCTGGCGCATTACAGATGCTACTCAAGAGATCACCGTTGAGCTTCTCGGCACGGAGCTTGTCCTCCGTCCGCAAGAGCGTGATAACACAGTCTATACGCTAGACGGTATCCGCCTCTTTACTCCAGTAGATGAGCTCTCTGAGGGCATCTACATCATCGGAGGTAAGAAGGTCATCATCGATCGTTCCAAGTAAAGAGCAGAGTCCTCTAGAGCAGAGCGACCTCTCCAGGGTTGGAAAAGAGAATTCCCAATAGAGAAATTTGAAAGTTCCAAGGGAGGAACGCCTCTCCAGTTAGTTGATAAACGGCAGAAAAGCCAATCGAGTAGGTCGGGAAACGAAAGTTTTCTGACCTACTTTCGTTTCCCGACCTTTCACACCACCGTACGTGCCGTTCGGCATACGTCGGTTTAATTCGTTTTATTGCTGTCCGATAAAAGTTTTTCAGCGGAAAAAGAGTCGTTTACTTCATCGGACAGCAATAAAAATGAAGCCAAGGGGTAGTCTAACTATACCAACAAGCGGACGATTTTTATGGTAAAAAAATCAATCTGCCCGTCCTAAGCCAGCTCGTGGGCTTTTTCAACAGTCTCGAGACGTGTATCGATGATACGTGTGAGACTTGCGGGATCAAAAAAAAGAGAAGTCCACACGACAAGTACTCAGCGTACTGCGTGTGGACTTCAACTATTCGAAGGCTCTTTGGATCGCTATACCACCACATCAGTTGTGGGATAGCTTCTGGAGGGGTTGTGTGCGCTTTGCAGCGACATCCCTAGAGTCTGTTGATCTGGTCAACAAGGCTCTCCTAGAGCGGAACAGTGACCACGATGCTCATCTAGAGAGGGGCGTGGGCTACCTGAGACACTCGTAATTAAAGGAGAGTAGGGTGGTCATTGCTGGTCTTTTTTCAACACACACTTAACCTGTAACCAGTGGTACGCACCATACCTGTCTCTTAGTAGCGGATCCTCTCAGCTTGTAGAGCGTGAGGCTGTGACCTCAGCTTAGGACTCGCATCATGATTTGCTCGGGGTGGCAAGAGGATCTATTGGTCTATCACTAGTCTTGGGTAGACTGACTAGAACCTACAGCTGCTCCTCAAGTGATAAGTATGTACAGTGGTCGCTCCGCTAGGAGTCTGCGGTGACACAGACTGATCTAGTACGCACGCACTAGCGTAGTGCATATAGGGACAACGGCATAGACGAGAGCCTGCTCTGATGCTTCTCTTGGTTGTGACGATCAGACACCTGATAGATCTCGTGTGGTATGGGTACTATGGTAGTACGCACACCTTTATGGCTCTCATAGAGATCGTAGTAGCAAGACATTGCTCAATCACTTTATCGAAAACGTTCCCCTATTTAAAGTAAATGTCCTCCTAATCTAGTCTCGTATGAGCATCCAAAGAGTCTCCTAGGTGCATCGCTGTGATCAAAGCTTTTTGACTCGGAAGGTTGTGTCACAGCTACTGCTCGTAGAGAAAGCCCGTAGGCACTCAAGATGTCCCATTTATTACTCACCGTGGTGTGATGCCTAGATGCATCGCTCACATTGTAACATACATCTCCCGTCGCACTCGACTAGGAGTAGCGAGGAGCGTACAGCTGGGGGAATAGAAGTCTCAGACTAGGATCTAAGAAGTGACGGTTATTTCCTTATGCTATACCTCGTAGCGCTTCAAGCCTTGCAGGTCTTCTGACTTACCTCATACAGACATCCCTTCCCACACCAACTATACAAGGTGCAGTGGTTATGATGCCTGCTTTGCGAGGATTACAGCAGCGGGACTGTTCAGGAGTTTCACCTGATTCCCTTTTAAGCCTTGAGGACTCCGAGTCCCTTACTCGAGGGATGAAAGAGTACTCTCAGCACAAAGCCACCACAAAGGTACGATAACTTTCGAATATATCAAAGTGTCGGTCACCCCTTTTTTGAAGAAAAATGAAACCCTGCTCGGAAGGTGACCAATATGCTCCAAGGGGAGAAAGCTGCGAAATAGGGACGTAGTGGGGCATCTCCACGTGGCAATTTCTAATCCGCTACGTGTAAAATGAAAATTCTCCACGTAGGCGAGAAATGATTCCTCCGAAGTTTCATTTGATTCTTCCGAAGTTTCGTTTCGTTCCTACGTGGAGAATTTTCGTTTTTTACGTGGGGATTCTCGATTTCCTACGTCGATATGCTTCCGATGAGCCTGCGGTGTGAAAGACTTGTCCACGGCACCTTTTGCCTAGTTGTGCGAGGTGATGTGTGGTAGGGGTACTTTTTGTGGATTGGCGCAGATTGGGTACTTTTGCATTGGAGCTGGAGACAACTCTCTGAGCTTACAATCGTATAGACCTTAATTTCTAACTTTACAGAACGATAATAATATGAAGATAGCAATAGTAGGTGCCAGTGGAGCTGTGGGACGTGAGTTCCTACGTCTCTTAGAGCATCGAGACTTCCCGATAGATGAGCTACGACTCTTTGGCTCGTCTCGCAGTGCAGGCAGTGTAATCACTTTCCGTGGTGAGGAACATAAGATAAAGCTCCTAGCCCAAAACGATGACTTTAAGGATATTGACATCGCTTTTGTCTCTGCTGGAGGGCAGACGGCACTAGACTTCGCCAGTACGATCACCAAGCATGGCGCTCTGATGATCGACAATTCGAGTGCCTTCCGTATGGATCCCGAGGTGCCACTCGTCGTACCCGAGGTCAATGGAGCTGATGCGCTACACCCTGCCAAGCGAATCATCGCCAACCCGAACTGTAGTACGATCCAGATGATCGTGGCACTGGCTCCGATCCATGCGTTAAGCCCCATAGAGCGGGTGCATGTGGCTACCTACCAAGCAGCTAGCGGTGCTGGCCACGATGCGATGCTAGAGCTAGAGGGGCAGGTGCGTGACCAAGCGATGGGTAAGCCACTTCAGACGAAAGCTTTCGGCAATCAACTTCTCTATAATCTCATTCCGCAGATCGACCTCTTTACGGACAATGACTACACGAAAGAGGAGATGAAGATGTACAATGAGACCTGCAAGATCCTGCACAACGACGAGATACGTGTCAGTGCTACCTGCGTGCGTGTCCCCGTGCTACGAGCTCATAGCGAGGCTATTTGGGTGAAGTGTGCTGATCCGCTTACGGTCAAGGCGGTACGCGAGGCGATGTCAAAGCAAAAGGGACTACTCCTGATGGACGATCCCGCTAAGCGTAGCTACCCGATGCCCCTACACTGCTCTATGCAAGAGCCTGTCTACGTGGGACGTCTGAGGGCTGATCTCGCTGAGCCTGGCTGTGTCACCTTCTGGTGCGTGGCTGACCAGATTATGAAGGGCGCTGCGCTCAATGCTATTCAGATTGCTGAGTACCTGATTCAGGAAGGTGCTTTTGCTAAGTAAGCCTTGATCCATTAGAGTGCATATGGAGCAAACGACTGAGAGCAATCCGCAGGAGCTAGTCGCCTTTCTCACACTGTGCAAGGACTACTGTGCGCTCATAGAGCATGCCTCCGAGTATAGTCGGGCGGACTTTGTACAGCGTACTTACGGCTACCTGCCAGAGATCTTTAGCTACTTATCGCAGATGCCAGCAACCTCTACGGAGGAGCTGGAGGATTGGCTTGCTAGCTACACGCAGGTGATCTCAGATGAGACGGTGAGTTACTACGAGGAGCAGGTGCGTGCGCTACTGGGCGAGGAGCTAGACCTCTTCCTCCACTACCCTGTGGGTATAGCGCAAGATGGCGAGCTACAGCCGGAGCGGCTCTCACGTCTCTTGGTGCTGATCTACCGTGAGCTGGGTACGCCTCTGCTGGTACTTAGAGAGGATGCTGGCGAGCTACTCGTCGCAACGCTCGCTATACTGCAATACGCTTTTGACACCTATATGGGAGATGCGCTCCTCTCCGCCCTGCGTGTGCTGCACTATCACAAGCAGGCCGAGGGGCTGGAGGAGGACGCTGACCACTGGGCTACAGAAAGCATACAATAATATATAGAGTAAACAATCGTGCTGTCATCAATTACTAAAGAGGAGATAGGCAAACTAGCCAAAGCAACCTTCACAGGTGAAATCGTTGTCGTGGATTCGCTCCCGCAAGTGGAGTCTGCCGTAGCAGCTCTAGAGCAGTGTGCTATAATCGGTATGGACACGGAGTCTAAGCCTGTCTTTAAGAAGTATGAGCGTCAGTCTGTAGCACTTGTTCAGCTGTCGAGCGAGAGTTGCTGCTACCTCTTTAGGATCAACAAAATAGGCATTCCGCCTCGGCTACAAGGACTACTAGAGCGTGAGGACATACTCAAGGTGGGACTAGACCTCTGCGGGGATCGGAGACAGTTGAGGAGGTTTTCGAAAGAGTTACAGCCACGAGGCTTCGTAGACCTGCAGCGCCTCACGCCCGCCTACGGTATCCAAGACTTGGGTCTGCAAAAGATCTATGCGATACTCTTCGGGGAGAAAATTAGCAAGCGTGCCCAGCTGACCAATTGGGAGGCGGCTACGCTAACGCCTGCACAGCAGAGCTACGCTGCGCTAGACGCATACGCTTGTCTCCGTATCTATCATCGCCTAGAGTCGGAGCCTATGCCACTACTTCACCATTTCGGGCTCTGCCCTGAGCAGCCTGCCTAGGACTTTACCACAAGAGCTACAACCTACCACCACCCCTATGTACCAGTTATACCTCAAGCCTCACCGTGAGGAGCCGCTCCTCCGACATCATCCATGGGTCTTCTCGGGTGCGCTACAGCGCAGCAAGGAGAGCATACCGCTAGGATCGACAGTGACTATCTTCAACCAGGATGGCTCGCAGCAATTGGGGCAGGGAGTCTACGAGGGCGGGACGATAGCCGTACGTATGCTGACTTTTGGCGAGGAGGAGATAGGGGAGTGGCGCACATTCTTTACCACACGCCTGAGCCAAGCGCATCAGTTGCGCAAGACGCTCCTCCAGAACCAAGACGACAGGCAGACAGATTGCTGGCGCTTGTGTTATGGCGAGAGCGACTTCATACCAGGGCTAGTCATAGACATCTACCGAGAGGTGGCTGTGATACAGATACATGCGCTGAGCCTCTACCCACTACGTCAGTTGATCGCTGAGGTGCTGTGTGAGCTACCAGAGCTAGGCGTGTACTACGTCTACGACAAGTCTGTCGAGACGCTTCCAGCGCAGACCCCTAGCGACTGGATTATGCCGAATGGCTACCTAGGCAAGGCTCCTTCAGCTGAGTACGACCGAACGGTGCAGGAGTACGGCTACAGCTTCTTGCCAGATTGGGAGCGAGGACAGAAGACCGGTTTCTTCGTGGATCAGCGAGACAACAGACATCTTGTCGAGTCTTACGCTCGAGGGCGCAATGTCCTCAATATCTGTTGCTATTCGGGTGGCTTCTCCGTCTATGCTCTCGGAGGGGGCGCCCAGCGTGTCGTCTCGATAGATAGCTCTGCACGGGCTATCTCACTCTGCGAGGAGAGTGTGGCGATCAACTTCTCTTCTGATCCAGAGAGGCACCAGAGACACGAAGCGGTTGTGGCTGATGCGTTCGACTATCTATCTGCTATCGAGACGGGAGCTTACGACCTCATAGTCCTAGATCCCCCCGCCTTTGTCAAGCAGCGCAACCATAAGCAGCAAGGGCTGGGCGGGTACCGACGATTAAACGAATTAGCACTCAGAGCAATCGCCCGTGGTGGACTGCTCTTCACATTTAGCTGTTCGCAAGCCGTTACGATGGAGGAGTTTACCCTAGCGGTGATGACGGCTGCCACACTAGCGGGACGAGAGGTGCGCATCCTCAAGCGTTTGGGACAGAGTCCCTGTCATCCGATCAACATCTTTTACCCAGAGGGGGAGTATCTCAAGGGACTGCTCCTCTATGTCTCTTGATCCATGTCGCCTAAGCTCAAAGAGCCCTCCTCAGATCTACTCTCGCCACAGACGACTAGTGCCGTGGCTGGCGGTATCGACTGCGAACAGCTCTTTGCCTTGATGACGCAGCAACTCAAGCTTGTCGTTGATACAAGGCGCTCTGGCAAGCTTTATAGCCTTCTGCAGAAAGCTCTAGAGACCCCGACAGACAATCTTAAGCACCTTCAGACAGAGGGTCTACACTGGCTACATCGTGCGGCTCGTCACGACTCACTCCCAGCGATTGACTACCTAGTTAAGCTCTATCAGCCGCACTCCGATAGGGTTGCTCAGACTTGTCTGAGACGCTACCTGCGCCAGAGAGTAGCGCTGCGGGGAAATGTAGAGGATCTCTATGCTCTGGCACTACACTTGACAAACCCGCAGACGGGACTAAGAAAGAACTACCGAGAGGCGAGCGACTGCTTGCGTATGGCTATTCAGCTAGGGCATCCGCAGTCTCATCTCCTCTTAGCGCAAATGTACCAGCGAGGCTTGGGCGTAGTACGTAGTCACGAGCAGTATCTCTATCACCTAGAGGTGGCTGCCGAAGCGGGGCTTGTGGAGGCACAGATAGCACTTGCTAGGGCTTATGCTCAGGGGGGGCTCTTCGTCCAGATGGATCGTGTGGAGTATTGGCTCACGGCAGCCTTTAGACAAGATGCTCCCGAAGCGTGCTACCTGCTAGGCAAGCTGTGGTATCACCAAGATGGAGATTGCTACAGCTCTCGTGTCATCTCCCTGTGGGAGCGAGCCGCTGAGGCGGGTATCCCCGAGGCGTGCTATGAGATAGGGCGGATGCTCCTGACAGATTCGCTACAACCAGCTCGCCGCACGGAGGCTATCCGCTACCTATGCCAGGCAGCGCAGGGCGGAGTCTTCCTAGCCAATCAGCTACTCTATCGACATCATTATGACGCTAGTGGACGCTACATTGGCATACTTCGTGAGTCCCTCTCGGAGTATGTCGCTGAGGAGCAGATGCTCTTTTGAGTCCCTAGGAGGTCTTACTCTAATAACATACTAAACGAATAAACGATATGAAATCACACTTAGTCAAGCAGGGAGCTTATCTCTCGCAAATAGATAATCAACGAGGAAGCAGCGTCACGATCGACCTCCCAGTCGCTTCTGGCGGTACGGATCAAGGGCCCACAGCCTTCGAGCTCCTCGCCATGTCGCTCAATGGTTGCATTGCGACAATCTTTACCACGATGGCCGAGAAGAAGCGTCTCACCATCGAGCATCTAGAGGTAGATCTAGAGGCAAAAACGACAGATGGAGAGGTGGATGCGATCGACTACACGCTACGAGTCAAGACGACCGCCACGGATCAAGAGCTAGAGAAGTGCCTCGAGCTGACCGAGAAGGTCTGTCCCGTAGGGCGACTCTTTCACCGAGCTGGCGTCCCCTTCACCCATCGCATCGAGCGAATGTAAGGAGTGCGCTTTCCTCTCCTAGAGGAAGCAAATAACGAGCCAAACAAAACCCCACCATTGTGTCCGAACAATGGTGGGGTTTTGTCGATTAGAGCAGTTGGCTCTGAAAGCTTGTCAAGCGACCCTCAAGCAAGCTCTTAGCTTCTTCTGACTAGCCACACTTTGAGGAGCCACAGTTGGTGCAGATGAGACAGCCCTCCTGATAGACCAGCGTGTGCTGTCCGCAGTTAGAGCATGGTGCGGAGACCGTTGTCCCACTAGGTAGGTAACTCTTGAGAGCACGAGCCACACCATTCTTCCAGGTGTTGATACTCTCATCATTGAGCTCCATACCTTGGACGAGGTTGATGACCTGATCTATCGGCATCTGGTAGCGTAGGACGCCTGAGATGAGCTTGGCGTAGTTCCAGTACTCGGGGTTGAACTTCGTGTCTAGCCCCTCTACCGTGGTCTTGAAGCCACGCTTGTTGTGAAACTGGAAGTCGTAGTGCTTCGTGCCGTCTTCGTCGTAGCTACGGATGATCTTACCCTTCGTCACGCTCTTGGGGAGCATGATACCCTCGTCATCGTCAGCGATACCGGTGAAGACCTCGTAAGGCTTGCCATCGAGCAGACCAACGAAGGCGATCCACTTTTCCTTATTATTCTGAAAGCGTACGATGTCCGCCTCTAGTACCTTGGGGCGCTTGCGAACCGTCTGAGACATAGGCGTAGGCTCTACGGGAATCTCGGGAGCTGACTCTTGCTCCGCCTTAGCTTGCTTCTCTTTCTTCTGCTGCTCCTCCGAGATGAGCACGCCTGAGCGGGAACCCTCACGATATACGGTGCAACCCTTGCAACCAGCCTTCCATGCCTCAACGTAGAGCGTAGCCACCATCTCCTGAGAGATGTCGGAGGGGAGGTTGATCGTCACGCTGATGCTGTGATCCACCCATTGCTGTATGCGTCCCTGCATCTTGACCTTGGCGACCCAGTCCACATCGTTGGCGGTAGCCTTGTGGTAGGGCGACTTAGCGACCAGCTCTTGTAGCTCTTCGTGCGTATAGTTCTTCTCGGTGGCGTAGCCGTTGGCCTTCATCCAGGTGAGGAAGTTGTGGTGGTAGACTGTGTACTCCTCAAAGGTGTCGCCCGTCTCGTCGGTGTAGTCCACCTTAACATTCTTATCGTTGGGATTGACCTTGCGTCTGCGCTTGTAGACAGGCATAAAGACCGGCTCGATACCTGACGAAGTCTGCGTCATAAGGCTCGTCGAGCCCGTAGGAGCGATGGTGAGCATAGCTATATTGCGACGGCCGAACTGCTTCATCTCCTCATAGAGCTTCGGATCCGCCTTGGCAATGCGCTGGATAAAGGGATTGTCCTTCTCACGCTCTGTGTCATAGAGGTCGAAGGCTCCACGCTCCTTAGCCAATTGTATTGAGCTAGCGTAAGCTGATAGACAGAGCGTCTTCTGCACCTCCTCTGCAAAGCTGATAGCCTCGTCAGAGCCGTAGCGCATGCCCATCGCAGCGAGCATATCGCCCTCAGCGGTGATGCCGACTCCCGTGCGACGTCCGAGGAGCGTCTTGCGCTTGATCTTGCGCCACAGCTCACGCTCCGCTGCTTTGACCTCTTCGGTTTCTGTGTCTGAGGCGATCTTCATCAGGATTGCATCGATCTTCTCCGCCTCTAAATCAATGATGTCGTCCATAATGCGGAGTGCCTTGGCAACGTGCTCACGGAAGAGATCAAAGTCAAACGAAGCCTTTGCCGTAAAGGGGTTGCGTACATAGCTGTAGAGGTTGATCGCCAGCAGACGGCAACTATCGTATGGACAAAGTGGTATCTCACCACAAGGGTTGGTCGAGATAGTTTTGAAGCCTAGATCAGCGTAGCAGTCGGGTACAGACTCACGAATGATTGTGTCCCAAAAGAGCACTCCTGGCTCAGCACTCCGCCAAGCGTTGTAGATGATCTTGTCCCATAGCTTGCGTGCCTGAATGGTGCGGGTGAACTTAGGCTCCTTCGAGTGGACGGGATAGGTCTGTACATACTCTTTGTCCTCTACGACTGCCTGCATAAAGTCATCGTCGATACGTACCGAGACGTTGGCACCTGTTACCTTGCCCTCGGTCATCTTAGCATCGATAAAGGACTCGCTGTCAGGGTGATTGATCGATACCGTGAGCATGAGCGCACCACGACGACCATCTTGTGCTACCTCACGCGTGGAGTTGGAGTAGCGCTCCATAAAGGGTACCAAGCCCGTAGAGGTGAGGGCCGAGTTCTTGACAGGCGAACCCTTAGGACGGATATGCGATAGGTCGTGTCCTACACCGCCACGGCGCTTCATCAGCTGTACCTGCTCCTCATCGATGCGAATGATGCCACCGTACGAGTCTGGCTCGCCATCTAGACCGATGACAAAGCAGTTCGAGAGGGAGGCAATTTGGTAATTGTTACCGATGCCCGTCATAGGGCTACCCTGAGGTACGATATAGCGAAAGTGATCCATCAGATCCATCAGCTCACTCTCAGAGAGCGGGTTGGGGTAGTTGTGCTCTATGCGGAGTAGCTCTCGTGCTATGCGCTGATGCATATCACGAGGGGTCTGCTCGTAGATGTTTCCGTAGCTGTCCTTGAGGGCGTATTTGGTTACCCACACTTTGGCGGCCAGCTCATCACCCCCAAAGTACTCTAACGTGGCTTGATAAGCCTCATCAAAGGAATATGTCTTTTGCTTCACTTGAATAGATGTATGAAGGGTTACAAGAATAAGTCTGTTCAGAAGTCAAATTAGAGAGACTAAGTCTGACTTCGCAAAATTCTCTGCAATATTACAACCAATAATTGACGTGGGCAAATAAATCAACTGGAAAAACATCGATTGTTGAAAAGTTGTCCGAATGAAAATCGTATCTCTCTCATATATAGTCTTATGCAAATACGCTACTTGTCGATAAGTTGACCATTTTGAAAACTCTTATTCGTAGGAAACTGTACGATGCTGGCGTAAATGGTTGACTCTCTGACTTAAAAACGGTCGTTCATATATGGTCTAGGTGGGTGTAGCGGATGAGGACTTCGCGGGTCCTGCCGTCGTCGAAGTGGATGGTGAGCTTGCCGCCCATAGCACTCTCGATGCGCTCTATCTTGCCGTCGCCATGACGTGGATGGCGCACGCGGTCGCCGACGTGGTAGCCGTCGAGGCTCTCGAGGGCATTGACGGGCGAACTCTTCGCAAGCATCTGCTGGGCTGTTGGCTGTTGGCTGTTGGCTGTTGGTCGCTGGCTGTTGGGTGTTGGGTGTTGGCTATTAGCTGTTGGCCATTGGCTGGTGGTGTAGCTACGTGCGCTGGTGCCGATGGGGTCTGCCTCCTCGTGGAGGGTGTAGTGTGCTCGTGGTAGCTCAGCGATGAAGCGGCTGGGGATCATAAGCTCGGTCTTGCCGTTGCGCGTGCGTATGCTGGTATAGCTGAGGGTGCAGAGCTTTTGGGCTCGTGTGATGCCGACGTAGAGGAGTCGGCGCTCCTCTTCGATCATCTCGGCGGTGTCGAGGCTGCGTGAGGAGGGGAGGAGGTTTTCCTCTACACCAGCGATGTAGATGTAGGGGAACTCTAGTCCCTTGGCTGCGTGGATGGTCATGAGCTGTATCCGATCCTGTGGGGTGGCACCACTCTGCTGCTCGACATTGTCCTGATCTTGGTTGGTCAAGAGGGGGATCTGCTGGGCAAAGGCGCTGAGCATTTCGGTGCCAAGTGGCTCCTCGGCAAAGAGGTTGAGCGGGTCCTGTCGGTAACGAGTCTCAAACTCGGAGGCACTGCTGACAAACTCCTTGAGGTTGTCGAGCTTGGCCTGGCTCTCGACGGAGTCTTCACGTGTTAGCTCAGCGACGATGCCGCTCTCACGAAGTATATGTGCGATCCACTCCTCGAGCTTGGCGTAGTGCTGATAAGCTGTGGCGAGCGAGTCGATGAGATTGACAAAGGAAGCTATCTTGTTGCGCACGCCTCGGCTGAGACCGACAGGGTCGGCACTGTCAATGGCGGCGCAGAGTGCGTCGTAGAGCGATAGTTGCGGGCTTTGTTGCTGCGCATAGAGAGCGACCTTCTCGAGGGTTTTGTCGCCAATGCCTTTGCGTGGATAGGCGATGGCTCGGCGCAGTGCCAGCTCGTTGTGCGGGTTGATGATGAGCTGAAGGTAAGCTATAGCGTCTTTGATCTCGGCACGAGCGTAGAAGGCCATACCTCCGTAGATGACGTAGGGGATGCCCTCTGAGAGAAGAACCTCCTCGAACTTACGGCTCTGCGCATTCGTGCGGTAGAGGATGGTCTGGTCAGAGAGCGGTATCTGCTCCTCATCGTGTCGCTGCGTGATGATGTCGATGAGTCGTGTCGCCTCCTCGTCGGACGAGGTGTAGTGGTAGAGCTGTAGCTTCTCGCCCTCGCCGAGGTCGGTGTAGACCTCCTTGGGGATGCGCTGCTGGTTGTGCTCGATGAGGGCATTGGCACTGCTGACGATATGGCCTGTGGAGCGGTAGTTTTGCTCTAACTTAAAGAGCTTGGCGCCAGCGAAAGCTTGCTTGAAGCTGAGGATATTGGCAATGCGCGCCCCTCGGAAGGAGTAGATGCTCTGAGCATCGTCGCCCACGGCAAAGATGCGGTTGTGGTCAGCGACGAGGTGACGGGCTAGCTCAAACTGCGAGGTGTTTGTATCCTGATACTCATCGATGAGGAGGAAGTCTATGCCACCCTTGATCTCTTGGTGCGCCTCGGGAAAGTCGCGTATGAGGACGTTGAGGAGGAAGAGCAGGTCGTCGAAGTCCATCGAGTTGCTCTCCTTGCAGCGCTGGGTGTAGAGGCTGTAGAGCTTGTAGAGCTCGCCCTCGTGATTCATCGTATCGTACTTGCGTATCTCCTGATTGGCGGCATAGGCTTGTGGGGAGATGAGCATGTTTTTCGCATCGGATATGCGCTTGAGGACACGTGTCGGGGTGTAGTTCTTGTCGCTGAGGTCTAGCTCCTTGATGCAGTTACGTATGAGCGCCTTGGTGTCACTGGTGTCGTAGATGGAGTAGTCCTGGCTGTAGCCGAGCAGTGGGGCATAGCGCCGCAGGATGCGTCCACAGATGGAGTGAAAGGTCCCCATGCGTAGCCTATAAGCGATGCCTTCGCCAAGCATTTCGCTAACACGTGAACGCATCTCGCCGGCCGCTTTGTTGGTAAAGGTGAGTGCGTAGAGTCGCTGGGGGTTCCACCCTTGGTCTACGAGGTGTGCCAGCTTGTAGGTGATGACGCGGGTCTTGCCAGAGCCTGCCCCAGCGATGACTAGGGCGGGTCCTTCGTTATAGACGACGGCAGCTCGCTGTGCTTCGTTGAGTGCAGTGAGGTCTACCATATTACTCTTGCTCTGCCTGGAGGATTGCGTCTAGCGTCTCAAGCAGGCGTATGCGTCGCTTGGGATCGGCTATAGCGTCTCGTAGTGCTTGCAGGAGCTGGTGGGGGAGTGCCTCATCGTCATATACGGGCTCTTCGCTAGGTGTGGTCGGTTGCTGTGGCTCGTAGGTGCGTATGGTGGGGTCATCGGGCAGGAAGGTGATTAAGCCCTCTAACCGCTGAGGCAATCGCTCGGGCAGGTCGGTCATCGGGAAGAACTGCTTGGCATCCTCTATAAAGAGGTAGGTCGGCCCCAGCAGATAGGGGTCGATATGCTGCGTTATGGAGGAGAACTGCAGGGGCGTGAAGAGCGAAAGGTGCGGTACTGAGATGTAGAGGTGGCTGATCACGAGTCTTTTGATCGCTATGGAGACGGGATCGGTCCACTTGCTGAGCTTTTCGCCACAAGCTACATAGACAAAGCTGTAGGCTCCTGAGATGCTTGCGTTTTGTCTAGTCACCTCGGAGGAGAGCGCCACGGTGACCCCCTCGGTCACACCACGCATCTCTAGTATCTCGTACCACAAGCTCTGCTCCTCCTCGTTGTGTACGATGATGAGCATACGCCCTGGATCGTGAACGGAGACGAAGCGCATCATCGCTATCATAGGCTCGATGATGGTCTCGCTGTGAGGCGCTGGGATGATGCCGTAGCTCTGCTGCAGGAGCTGGTAGAGTGTCTGTCGCATCTCGAGGCTACCCTCAGCCTGTACGTAAGGCTGTGGTAGCTCGCCTGTGGGGAGCTTTTTGGTTACTAGCTCACGCCAATTGTTGAGACGGAGGTAGCCACGGATCATCTCGTAGACATCATCGTAGCACTGGAAGGTACTGGAGAGCTCCTTTGCCTCTCGGGTGATTTGGTCGATGAGGTGGTAATGCTTTGGCGGGAGTCGAGTCCCCTCGAAGTAGCGTGCCTGCCAGTCGGCATACAGTTCCTCTTTGCCCTTGCCTATGTTGCACTCGATGGTGCGTCCTCCCTTGTAACTGATGAAGATAGAGGTGCGGTCGGGCTGGAAGGGGGTAGTGCCCCAGGGATAGCCAGGCACCTCCTCCGAGAGGTAGTTGATGACCGCCTCGATATGCTTGCAAGTGCCTAGCCCGCTGGTGCGAAAGTCTAGACAAGCGCAGTAGTTGCGGTCACTCCGTACGCCACGAAAGGCGACACGGTAGTGGTTTGATCCGCTCTGCACCATATAGTCTCCCCAGATGCGATTCTTGTCTAGGTGGGATACGGTAAAGTCGTTTTGCTCGGCAAACTGCTTGCGAAGGGCTATCTGCCATGCTTCGACGCTCATGCCTTCGGGGCAATAGCGGTTGGAGAGTTTCTTGGGATCTGTCTGTTCCATAATCCAGTAGATAAATAGGTGTCTATGAGTGAGTGGCTTAGGAAGCCTGCTCGTCAGATTCAGTTGTTGGGGTGCGCTGCATCTCCTCCTTGAGGTAGTGCGCTGTATAGCTCTGCGTGTCGGAGCACTGCGCCATCTCTAGTGGCGAGCCAGCGAAGATGACCTCGCCGCCATTGCGTCCGCCCTCTAGTCCCATATCAATAAGGTAGTCGGCGCTCTTGATCACATCTAGGTTGTGCTCGATGATGAGTACCGTATTGCCACGGTCTACCAGCTCGTTGACCAGCTTGAGTAGGACACGTATGTCCTCAAAGTGTAGTCCCGTTGTCGGCTCATCGAGGACGTAGAGGGTGCGCCCCGTGTCTCGCTTCGACAGCTCGGTCGCCAGCTTGACACGTTGGCTCTCACCGCCCGAGAGGGTCGTGGAGGGCTGACCTAGCTTGACATAGCCTAGCCCGACTCGCTGTAGCGTAGAGAGCTTGCGGTAGAGGGCGGGGATATGTTCGAAGAACTCGACTGCCTGATTGAAGGTCATATCTAGCACCTCGGCTATGCTCTTGCCCTTGTAGCGCACCTCGAGGGTCTCACGATTGTAGCGCTTGCCACGGCACACGTCGCACGGGATGGTTACGTCGGGGAGGAAGTTCATCGAGATGGTTTTGTAGCCGTTGCCCTTGCACTCTTCGCAGCGCCCGCCCTTGACATTAAAGGAGAAGCGCCCTGGCTTGTAACCTCGTGCACGGCTCTCGGGAACTTTTACAAAGAGGTTGCGGATCTCGCTAAAGAGACCAGTGTAGGTGGCTGGGTTGCTCCTCGGGGTGCGTCCTAGAGGCGACTGATCGACGAAAGCTATCTTGTCAATCAGCTCCAAGCCCTCGACAGACGAGTAGGGGAGCGGTGCCTGCTTGCTACGATAGAGGTGCTGTGATATGATTGGCACTAGTGTGCCGTTGATGAGCGAAGACTTACCACTACCTGACACGCCTGTGACGCAGACGAAGAGTCCTAACGGTATAGAGACATCTACGTTCTTAAGGTTATTGCCCGTGCAGCCCTTGAGTCGTAGCCATGCATCGTCTGTAGGCTGTCGGTAGGCTGCTGGTAGCGGGATAGCTAGCCTATTGGTCAGATAGTCGCAGGTGAGCGTATGCGTGTCGCCAATCTCAGAGGGTGGTCCCTGATAGGTCACATGCCCACCGAGACGACCCGCTCCTGGTCCCATATCGATTAGGTAGTCGGCTGCGAGCATCATATCGCGGTCGTGCTCTACGACGAGGACCGTGTTTTGCCCATCACGAAGCTTCTTGAGCGCATCTATGAGCATACGGTTGTCACGCTGGTGCAGGCCGATGCCTGGTTCATCTAATATATAGAGTACCTCGACCAGTCCGGTGCCAATCTGCGTGGCGAGACGTATGCGCTGTGACTCACCACCACTGAGCGAAGCGGAGGGACGAGCGAGTGTGAGGTAGTAGAGTCCCACATCTAGCAAGAAGTTGACCCGTAGCAATATCTCCTTGATCACTTCGTGCGCTACCTTCTGCTGATTCTTCGTCAGCTGCTTCTCGATCTCACGTAGTCGCTCTACTAGACGATCTAGGTCTAGCTCCGTCAGGTCAGCGATGGTGTAGCCCGCTAGCTTGTAGCTGAGAGCTATCGGGTTAAGGCGTCGACCGTGGCACTCGGGACAGGTTTGCTCCGTCAGGAACTCTTCCGCCCAGTTGCGCATAGAGGCAGTAGCATCGTCATCCTCTGCCAGCTCCCGCACATATTGAGAGACCCCTTCGAAGGTAAAGTGTGCCTCGCCCTCGTCGTCCTCGTCATCTGAGTCGACCCCAAAGAATATCTGCTCGACCGCCTCTGCGGGAATCTTTTCAAATGGTGTGTCTATCGTACAGCCATGCTCCTTCAAGATCTCCTCGATAGAGGTAAAGAGTAGGCTGCGCTTCTTGTAGCGTCCGATAGGTACGATGGCTCCATCACGTATGGAGACCTTGGGGTCTGCCACCACCTTATCTATGTCTAGTACGCCCACACGGCCCAAGCCCTTGCAGCGCTTGCAGTAGCCACGAGGCGAATTGAACGAAAAGTCGGCTGGCGAAGCGTCCGGATAGGCGATACCGCTCTCGGGGTCCATCAGTCGCTTGCTCAGATGCTGTATCTCCGTGCTATCACGTCGCATCACATCGATGACCCCCTCTCCGAGCTTCATCGCTATGCCCACCGCTTCGGTGATGCGCTGCTTATTGCTCTCACGTACGGTACACTTGTCCACTATGACACTGACATAGTGTATGGAGAAACGGTTGAGTCGCATGCCAGGCGTCAGCTCGCACACCTCACCGTCAATGTAAGCGTGGAGGAAGCCACGTCGTCTCATCTGCTCGAAAAGCTCACGGTAGTGTCCCTTGCGATCGACCACGATGGGAGCCAAGATGTAGATCCCCTCGTCAGCGTACTGCTCCATAATATGCTCCACGACCTGCTCCTCGGTGTAGCGCACCATCTCTTTGTCCGTGAGGTAGGAGTAAGGGGTGCCGACACGTGCGTAGAGGATACGAAGGTAGTCGTAGATCTCCGTCACGGTGCCGACGGTAGAGCGGGGATTGGTCGAGGCACTCTTCTGCTCGATAGCGACCACGGGACTAAGCCCCACGATCTCATCTACGTCAGGTCGCCCGCCCCCGCCCCCGATGAAGCTGCGCGCATAAGAGGAGAACGTATCTAGATAGCGTCTCTGCCCCTCAGCTAGTAGCGTGTCAAAGGCTAGCGAAGACTTACCACTCCCCGAGAGTCCCGTCACGACGGTCAACTTATGGCGAGGTAGCGAGACGTCAATATTCTTCAGGTTGTGTACACGAGCGCCATGTACCTCGATGGCGCCCATCGCCCATAGCTCCTGCTCAGAAGCTGAGGCGTGTGTGTCGCTGTCGTTAGGTCTATCCGTGTGAGCGTCTATCCGTCTGTCCTTGTCCATTTATCTAGATATGCAGTTCGTAGCCCACAAATATAGTGCTTTTCTACGATAAGGAGTAGGGGGCGGTTGGCTTTTGGCTGTTGTGCTCTAGTCAATAGAGACGATAAAATACGATAGCCACGTGGAGAATTGACGTTCCTCACGTGGCTAATTTTCATTCTCCACGTAGGCGCAAATCATTTCCTCCGAAGTTTCATTTGATTCCTCCGAAGTTTTGCTTCTCGCCTACGTGGGGATTTTTCGTTTTCTCCGTGGCGAATTGAGAATTCCCACGTGGGGATTGCCTTTCCCTCCGTATGAAACTGTAGTTCCCTCCGTATGAAACTAGAGTTTCACCCATATGGAACCAAGGGAAGAGGCGGATGAGATGACAAAAAAGAGAGGAGATGCCGATAACGACATCTCCTCTCTTTGGGGATTTAGTGGGGAGGTGCGATGCTCCTCACTGAGTATGTTGGCTTTTACCGCAGGGTTAGTTGGCTTTTACTGTCTAGTTAATTGGCATTTACTAGATGCGGTGCTAGCTTCGTTTGCTGCTTATCGCTTGGGGAAGGTGGGCTGCGGATGAGCCTTGACCTCCTCTAGGAGTACGCGTACGGCTGCTTCTAGCTGACTATCGTGACCCTCGAGGACGCGGTTGTAGTCGAGCGGTACGACTACATCGGGCTCGAGCTGCTTATTCTCGAGGAAGTCTCCCTGCTCGGTGCGATAACCTACGGCGGGGATGCCGAAGAAGAGCAGCGGGTTCTGCATGGTGACCCAATTGACCGAGGTCATAGTGCCTGGTACTGGCATACCGACGACCTTGCCCATGCCGAGGGTTTGGTAGACCCAAGGAGAGCCGTGTGCATTGGAGTAGTCGGCCTCGCAGACGAGCATGACTGAGGGCTTGGTCCAGCGCTTGCTAGGCATCGTGCAGTAGTCCTGTCCACGCACCTCTTGCTGCAGATAAGCCTTGCCGCCGAAGAAGGTCTCGAGGTCTTCGTGCAGACGACCGCCACCGTTGTAGCGGATGTCGATGACAATACCGTCGCATTGGTAGTACTTGCCCATCACCTCGCTGTAGACGGTGCGGAACTCGTCGTCGCCCATACTCGGGATGTGTACATAGCCGAGACGACCGTTTGAGAGGCGCTGTACCTCAGCTTCGCGAGCCTTGACCCAGCGCTTGTAGAGTAGTCCCGAGAGCTTGCCAGATGAGATAGGACGAACGGCCTCGGTGATTTCCTTTTGCTCCTTATTACTATAGAAGGTGACAGCCGTGAGCGTGCCAGTAGTGCCTGCGAGGAGGTCACGCCAATCGGTGTGGTGGTCGATGCGTGTGCCATCGATTGCGACAATGCGGTCGCCGGGCTGTAGCTTGGTCAGGTAGGTGTCGAAGGGTCCGCCCGTAACGATCTCATCGACGATGATCCCCTCGAGGGGTAGTGAGTACCAGTTGTAGAGTAGCCCTAGGCGTCCCGTAGCTGGCTCGCTAGAACCCTGTCTGTAGCCTGAGCCTGTGTGCGATACGTTGAGCTCGCCTAGGATCTCGCTGAGCATCTCGGAGAAGTCCTCGTTCGTTGCTATATGGGGCAAGAACTGGCGGTAGTGGTCGGTCAGACCCTTCCAGTCTACGCCGTGCATATCTGCGCGGTAGAAGCGTAGACCCTCCTCACGAACCATAAAGTCGTACATCGCCTCACGCTCGGCGTAGCTGTCTAGCTCCACACGAGCACGGTAGTTGACGGGTTCGAACTTCTTCGAGGCAGGCGTAAAGCACTGTACTCGGCCCGAGGATACGACGAAGATCTTATCCCCCTTAGGTGTAGGAGCTAAGTAAGCACTGCCAGAAAGGTCTAGCTGACGTAGCATCGCGGTATTGCCCTTTCGTAGGTCTGTGTGCCATAGGTTGTACCCACCCTCAAAGGCTGAGAGGTAGTAGAGGTTCTTCCCGTCGGCATCGACATATGCGTCTGCTAGGTCGCTCGAATTGGGCGTGAGCCGTACGATGCGGTCTTCGATGCCCTGGACCTCGACGATGATAGGCTTGGTCTCGTCCTTCTTCTTAGCACTCTCGGCAGGGACGGGATCGGGGCCATACTGTAGCGTGTCTAGTCCAGCGCGGTCGTAGAGGTCGCGCTCTTCGGGGGTCATACTAAACTTCTCGTACGCCTTGCGGTTGAGGAAGACGAGATAAGCATCGCTCATGGAGCCCCACGAAGCGTGATTGCGCATACCATGACGGTCAGAGGTGAAGAGGATGGCATTGCCCTCCATAACCCAGCCAGCGAGGTCGCTGAAGTAACCCGTATTGGTCAGGTTAATCACCTCGCCACCAGTAGCTTTTACCAAGCCTACATCACCAAAGGGTGCGTGGACATTGGGCGTGTAGCTAAAGGCTATCCAACGGCTGTCAGGACTCCACTCGAAGCTGATGTAGCCGTGCATCTCGGGCTGATCCTTGCCACTGGTGACCTGCGTGAGCTTCTTGCTCTCTACATTATAGGTATAGATGCACTTGCGGTCACCGACGAAGGCGATCTGCTTGCCATCGGGTGAGTACTGGGGTAGGGCTTGCTCCATTTTGCACTCGGGCATAAGCGGCTCTTCCTTGATAATGGTAGCGGAGGCGAAGTCTAACTCCTTGTCCGAAGCGATGGTCGCCTTGTAGAGGATATGCTTGCCGTCACGGCGTGAGTCGTAGACGAGTGTCTTGCTGTCGGGACTCCAGGTGACGCTCTCCTCGGCGCCAGCGCTCTGGGTGATGCGCTTCGTCGTGCCATGCTCCACAGAGGTGACGTAGACATCACCACGCATGATGAAGGCTAGCTGCTTGCCGTCACTGCTGGGTGTGAAGGAGCTACCTCCACTGCTGGCTGTGCGACGGTACACTTTGTCCTTAGGACCTTCGGTGCGCAGAGTGATCTGTACCTTCTGCGGGGAGCGTCCCTCGGTCATGGTGTAGAGGTCGCCATCGTAGGCGAAGCAGAGCCGTCCGGAGCGTGAGATGCTGAGGAAGCGTACGGGGTGATTGCGGAAGCTGGTCACCTGCTGAGCGGTTTGCTCGCCGATGCGCTGCTTCCAGACGTTGAGCGAATTGCTTTTGCCTCGCTCGCTGATGAAGAAGATGCTTTGGTCATCAGGCCCGAAGACGGGTGAGAGGTCTTCGCCTGGCTCTAGTGTGCAGGCGGTAGTGGCTCCTGTCTTGGGGTCTACTATATAGATGTCTCGTGTGACGGAGCTGGTGTGGTGCTTGCGCCACTTATTCTCAAAGCCCTTGATGTCTTGCGCTACATAGCGGTCGCCACGATGGCTGAAGGTGACCTCCTCCAGAGGGCGAGCGTTGTAGAGCATAGGCGTGCCGCCATCGACAGGTATCATATAGAGCTGCGAGAGGATGCCCGTAGGATTGAGCGCACTGGTGGCAGGCTGCTGGAGCGATTCGGACATAATGATAAAACGACCGTCGGGTGTGTAGCACTCGACGGTATGGCTATTGCCCGAGTGGTGTGTGATGCGCTTGACATCGCCACCAAGGGCTGACATAGTGTAGATGGAGCGGTGGCCATCACGATTGCTCATGAAGGCGATACGCTTGCCATCGGGACTCCAGGTGGGGTGTGACTCGTACCCATCGGAGCCAGTCAGGAGACGAGCCTCGCCACCGATAGCGTCGACAATGTAGATGTCGCCTTGGTAGCAAAAGGCTATCTGATTACCATCTGGTGAGATCTGGGCATAGCGTAGCCAGCGGGGTGTCTCCTGCGCTACAGCCCCCACGAGCCAGGTGGCTGAGAGGGCTAGTAGGAGTAGGAGACGCTTGCAAAGGGAAGTGTTCCTCTTCATAAAAACGGATATTCTTAGGGGTATTTACTTAGACGATAGAAGTTCGGTGGTGCGCTTGATGAACTCTTGTAGGGCAACGCCTCGTAGTTCACCAGCTGAGAGTAGAGCCAGCTCGACGATGTGACGTATCATAGGCTGCTTCTCGGCATACTGGTCGAAGGAGCTTTGCATCTTGCCGTGTAGCTCTTCTTGCTGCTTGTGGAGAGCCTCCTTCTTCTCTTGTAGTTCTTTCTTTTGCTCTTCGGTAGGCTCGGTCTGCTCCTTAGCCTCCTTGTCTAGCTCTGTGATCTGCTCTTGGAGCGTGGCGAGCTGAGAGCGCAGAGACGCCAGCTGTGGCTCTAGCTCCTTGCCCTCACCCTCTAGCAAGCTCTTGATGAGTGGGTGGTCGGCATTGAGTACGAGCGAATAGCTGTCGGGGAGAGAGTTGTAGAAGGAAGCTCCAGGCTGATACTGCGACATCTCCTTCATACGGCGCATCCACTCCATACGGGTGATTACTGCCGGCTGAGCCTCCTGACCCATATTGCGTAGGAAGACCTGATAGTTGGCCTCGCCCGTCGGGAGCGCCTTGGCAAAGAGACTGCGCATAATCTCGGTCTCATGTGCGGAAGCATCGGTCGTCGTGTCGTCACGCTGGATCAATTGGTCGACCGTGTCACTGTCCACACGTACGAAGTGCGTGTTCTCCCACTTTTGCTCTAGATGGTTAAGTAGGGGCGTGTCGAGCATGCCGTGCATATGGAGTACGTTGTACCCCTTAGCCTCGACAGCCTGTATGTAGCTGTACTGCGCCTCAGGATCGGTAGCGTAGAGGTAGACGAGCTTGTCGTCCTTGTCGGTCTGATTGCTCTTGACCAGCTCACGATACTCTTCGGGCGTGTAGAACTTCCCAGACACATCTTCGAGTAGGAGTAGTGACTTGAGCGCACGCTCCTCCATCTTCTCATCGGTGAGGATACCATAATGTATGAAGACCGAGAGGTCGGGCCACTTAGCTTCGTAGGTGGGGCGGTCATTCTTCATGATCTCCTCCAGCTTGTCGGCCACCTTCTTTGTAATGTAGCTACTGATCTTCTTGACATTGCTGTCAGACTGTAGGTAAGAGCGCGACACATTGAGCGGTATGTCTGGTGAGTCGATCACACCGTGGAGCAAGGTCAAGTACATAGGCACGATGCTCTCCACCTCGTCAGTCACAAAGACCTGATTGCAGTAGAGCTTGATCTTGTTGCTCTGCAGATCTACCTTGTTGCTCACCTTGGGGAAGTAGAGTACGCCTGTCAGGGTGAAGGGGTAGTCTACATTAAGATGTATCCAAAAGAGTGGCTCGTCAGCTCCTGGGTAGAGCTTGCGGTAGAACTCACGATAGTCCTCGTCCGTAAGGTCTTGCGGCTTGCGGAGCCAGAGCGGGTTGGTGTCGTTGATTACATTGTCCTCATCGGTGTCCTGCATCTTACCGTCCTTCCACTCCTGCTTCTTGCCAAAGATGATGGGAATCGGGAGGAAGCGACAATACTTCGTCAGTAGCTCCTCGATGCGTGCCTGCTCGAGGAACTCGTCGCTCTCTTCGTCTAGATGCATAATAATGTCGGTACCACGCTCGGTGCGACTACCCGTACTCATCTCGTAAGCGGGCGAACCGTCACAGCTCCAGTGGACTGGCTGCGCATCTGGCTGGTAGGAGAGGGTGTCTATCTCGACACGCTCGGAGACCATAAAGGCTGAGTAAAAGCCTAGTCCGAAGTGCCCGATGATATTGCCCGAAGCGTCTTTGTACTTCTCTAGGAAGTCCTCTGCTCCAGAGAAAGCTATCTGATTGATGTAGCGCTCTACCTCGTCGGCGGTCATACCGATACCATAGTCTCGTACGGTAAGTGTACGCGCCTCCTTATCTAGTAGGACCTCTACACGGAGATCCTCAGTGCTGCCCACCTCCGTGCCACGAGCTATCAGCGCGCGTAGCTTGGTCGTCGCATCGACTGCGTTGGATACGATCTCACGGAGGAATATATCGTGCTCACTATAGAGAAACTTCTTGATGACGGGGAATATGTTTTCACTCGTAACCCCGATTTGTCCTTTATTACTATTCATAAGCTTGGATTATTTGTCTGATTTGATTGGTTATCGCTCGTCGCCCTTCTGGCTGGAAGAGGTAAACGAGGGTAGGGCGAAGCCTAGGGTCGCCTCATCGCTCTTTGCTTGCGACTCCTTTTGCGGCAGACGCTTGTCCACCTCCATAAGGAGTTCGCCCTCAGAGACACGCAGTCGCACCGTGTCGCCCACATTTGCCTCACCATCGAGGATGAGGTCCGTCAGCTTGTCCTCGATCCAGTGACGCAGAGCACGTCTCAGCGGTCTAGCTCCGTACTCTATGTCAAAGCCCACATCAGCGAGCTTGTCCTTTGCCGAGGGAGTGACCACAAGGTTGTACCCCTGCTCGGAGATACGCGCCATAATAGGACGTAGCTCCACGTCTACGATCTTGCGGATGTCCTCCTTCTCCAGGCTGGCGAAGTAGATCGTCTCATCAAGGCGGTTGAGGAACTCAGGGCTAAAGTGCTTCTTGAGCTGCTTGCTCAGCAAAGCCTCCTGCTCCGTCTGGGTGAGCTGCACCTCCTGACGGAAGCCGACACCAGCGCCAAAGTCCTTGAGCTGGCGCGTACCGATGTTGCTCGTCAGTATGATGACCGTATTCTTAAAGCTCACGTGCGTACCATCGGCTGCGGTGATAAAGCCATCGTCGAGGATCTGCAGGAGTATGTTGTAAACGTCTGGGTGAGCCTTCTCTAGCTCGTCAAAGAGTACGACCGAGTAAGGCTTACGTCTCACCTGCTCCGTGAGCTGTCCGCCCTCGTCGTAGCCGACGTAGCCAGGGGCGGCGCCTACGAGACGAGATACATTGAACGACTCCATATACTCACTCATATCAATACGTATGAGTGCGTCCTCATCGTCAAAGAGTAGCTCGGCAAGCTTCTTAGCTAGATAGGTCTTACCGACACCTGTCGGTCCGAGGAAGAGGAAGCTCCCGATGGGTCGCTTGTCGCTACCCAAGCCGAGGCGGTTGCGCTGTATCGCTTTGACCACCTTGTCGATCGCATCGTCTTGTCCGATAACTATATCCTTCAGTGTCTGACGCATCTGGCGAAGCTTAGCATGCTCCTCCTGACTGATGTTGGAGATAGGCACGCCACTCATCATAGAGACTGTCTTGGCGACCGCCTCCTCATCGACAGGTAGATAGGTGGCAGCCTCCTTGGCATGTGCTTTCTCCAGCTCTTCGTCCACCTCTTTCTGGACTAAGTCCTCCTGCACTTTGAGGGTCATAGCGGTGTCGTAGTTGCTCTCACGCACTGCCTTGTCACGAGACGCACGATAGGTGCGCAGCTGCTGTCGGAGCGAAGCAACCCTATCGCTCTCACCCACCTTGCCCTTGAGGTGCATACTCGCTCCCACCTCGTCCAGGACGTCAATAGCCTTGTCGGGGAAGTAGCGGTCGTAGATATATCTATTGGTCAGGCGCACCATAGCGACCAAAGCTTCGTCGCTGTAGTGTACATGGTGAAACTCTTCATACCGTCCTCGCAACTGACGCAGTATCTCCAGCGTCTCCTCGGGCGTGTTTGGCTCGATCATCACCTTCTGAAAGCGACGCGCCAGGGCGCCGTTCTTCTCAATGCTCTTGCGATACTCATCCAGTGTGGTGGCTCCGATCACCTGTATCGTGCCACGCGCCAGAGCCGGCTTGAGCATGTTAGAGGCATCCATACTGCCCTCAGTCGAGCCAGCGCCCATCAGCGTGTGGATCTCGTCAAAGAGCAGGATCGTATTGCCCAGCATCTCAGCCTCCTTGAGTAGCGCCTTAAACCGCTCCTCAAAGTCTCCTCTGTAGCGTGTCCCAGCTAGCATCTGTGCCAAGTCTACGCTGTAGAGTACCTTACCACGAAGCTTGTAGCTCACCTCATCGCGCGCTAAGAGCTGTGCCAAGCCCTCGGCGACGGCTGTCTTACCGACACCCGCCTCACCGATCAGCACGGGGTTGTTCTTCTGTCGGCGACAGAGTATATGTGTGATACGCTCTAGCTCCTTAGCACGACCAATCATCGGGTCTAGCTTGCCCTCCTTAGCGAGCTGATTAAGGTTGGTCGCAAAGGCATCTAGCGCAGGTGTCTTAGAGCGCTTGCTAGACTTGTTAGAGGCCTTCTCCTCCTTATCATTGTCGTCATCAGCATTTAGGTCGAAGGGGTTACTTCTCGAGTTTTGTGTCACCTTGCGCTGCTCGTGACGTATGATCGCCTTGATATGCTCTTGGATCTCTTCGGGGAGCTCCTCTAGAGGCACGGCGCGCATAGAGCTTTTGTCCGTCTCACCATTGGGATCGTTTTGAGACACGAAGACCTCTACCTGCTTTACAATGGGATTAGGGTCAAAGTCGCTAGCGGGCTTTTTCTCCTGGCTAGCGTCAGATCCTGCGATGGCTGAGAAAATCTTCTCAAAGGGAGCTTGCCATGCAGCGACATTGAGCTCCTGACGCATCTCCTCTGTCAATGCGTCAGGCATTCCCGCCATAGCGGTGGTGAGGATCGTCTGAAGCATCTGCTCCTCTGCCTCAGCACTAGCTATAGCCTGCACCTCGACAGAGGTCGCTTTAGCACTATGCTCTAGGCTGTTCTGTACATAGCTAGCTAGGATATCCTCCTTAGCAGGACGAGAGGTGATATATGGCCATGGGTATATGTCTGGTCTCCCCTCATGTAGCAAGTAAGCGACAATACGAGGAGCATCAATCACGGGAAAGTTTTCATGATTGGGGAAGATCTCCCACGCCCCCTCTAGGATAGACTTTACCTGATCGTGGTAGTATCGTACGAGCTCTGCACTAGGCATCGCATAGTGACTCTGATCGATGATGCTCTGTATCTGCTTATAGTATCCAGTCATCGTAGGCCCCTCAAAGAGCGTATATTGTAGTTGAGTGAGCGGTACATTCAGAGTACGCAAGATGAAGGCACCAGGGTAGGTGTCTTTACTGCGAGCTAAGTCGATAAAGAGCGGTCTAAAGATGTCTAGTTGCTTTCCCGAACGAAGTCCGATGGCGCAAGCTCTAGACAAGGCTCTGACCACTAGGTCACTTATTTGGTATGGCGTGAAATTCATGCGTTTGTAGTTATCTCTTGATAGTGAATTATGTAGTGCTTCGTACCATAGCAAGGGTATCAGCACTGGGCGATATATGCGGGTGCAAAGCACAGCTAGGCACCCTCGTGCAATGGTCTCGCTGTGTAAAGGTACTCAAAAACTGTACCACGACAAGGAATACGGCTGGCATTAGCCCTCTCCACACCTTAGATAGACGAAATAGACAGACTAGGTATCCGATAGGACAAATTGACCCAACGATATAGGCAAAGATAGGGTAGGGCAAAAAGAGAGAGACCTACTGAAGCCTCATCTGCATAAGGTCATCCAATAGGTCTCTCTCGTGGTACGCAGGATGAGAGTCGAACTCACACACCATTGCTGGCACTACCCCCTCAAAGTAGCGTGTCTACCAATTCCACCACCTGCGCATACAATATATTATATAGTCTCTTACAGCAACCACTGCGCCTAGAGTAATCTTAGGTGCCCAAGACAGGAATCGAACCTGCACAAACTTGCGTTTACTAGTACCTGAAACTAGCGCGTCTACCAGTTCCGCCACTTGGGCTTGTAGCAGTGACTACCTGTGTACATATAATAAACTCTCCATAGTAGTAATGGGGAGTCTAAAAAAGAGTGCTGTAATCAGGAGATCGCTATCTCCTTAAGACTAAGAATCCTCTTACTCCGTCACACTCGCTGACCATCTTGTCAGGAAATTGTGACCTCGTATGAGGAATCAGAGCGGTGCGGACGGGACTCGAACCCGTGACCCCCTGCGTGACAGGCAGGTATTCTAACCAGCTGAACTACCGCACCTCGGTTGTTTTGCTCTGCAAAGGTACAAAAAAATATCAACACTGCAATAGCTGAGACGATTTTTTTTTGCGAAGCTCCGAATGATACCCTTCAGATAGGCTCACTAGCCTATGCTTTGGGGAAGAGATCAACGCTCCTCTGCTCCTTAGCGGTGACAAAGGTACGACAATTTTTGAAACCGACAAGTGTTTTCGCGACAATTTCTACGCCGTGAGGTGCGATCGATACAAGCGCATACACCATATCTGAGACTTAAATATCTGTTAAATAGGTGCTTGTCTGCTTTTCTCGTGAGCGTGAAATAGCTATTCCCGTAATAGAAATATTTTCTCGTCATTGATTTTGTTGCCCTCGTAGACCGATATTGCAGATCTCCACGTGGATATTTCCAGATATCCAGGTGAAGAAAAAGAAATCTCCACGTAGGGACAAAATAAAACTTCGGAAGTTTCATTTGATTCCTCCGAAGTTTCGTTTCGTTCCTACGTAGAAAATTTTCGTTTTCCACGTGGAGATTTGAGATTTCTCACGTGGAGATGTCATCGTCTGTGGTTCCCTGAAAATGGTTGACTTATTTTTTGCTGAAACTGATGTCGGTTGACATCGTTTTTGTCGTCAAACTAGAATGAGTTGTCTTGACCTTTCAAAGATACTGATTTTAGTTGACTTTGGCAACGTGGGGTGTTTTTTCGTGGTATACCCCGGGCTTGTTTTTTTTCTTTTTCAAATCGGATAAACTCCCCGTCGGTAATGCAACTGACTAAGCCAAACGCTTGTAGCAGCGCGGAGAGCGTTTGGTGTGTCAGGTGCATTGCCGCTCTTTGTGTTCCGATTGAAAATGAAAAATCCAGTCTCTTCTCTCTTTGCTGATATAAGTTCTATTTAGCTGGTTACTAGCTCCTTTGACTCTTTGTCTTTTCGAGCTTTCTGAATTGCGTCTTCACGATAGCTGCGCCATCGCTTCTTTAGGGGACCCGTACATTCCCTAGCTTCTTGTGGGGTCATATAGTCGATGCTCATGTGTGGACGAACGGTATTGTAAGTCGCTATAGTTTTGCTGATTGCACTGTCTGCCTCATCGATATTATGGAATACTTTGCCCATTAAGAGTTCGTTCTTAATGGTGCTGTTTACTCGCTCTGACTAGGAGTTCTCTTTGGAATCTCCTGACTGTGGGGGCGTGCAGATTTCTATATATTGCTGTCCGATAAGAGTTTTTTGAGGAGGAGAGATAGGGACTGAAAAAAGGACCGACTCCAAATAAGAGGAATTAGCCCATTTGATAGTTGAATCTACGCTAAGCTTTGCAGTGAGGTCCAGGGCTGACGCATTATAATTCCATTTCGAAGATTTCCTCTGGAGTCATACGTGC
>ENA-OPBO01000353-OPBO01000353.1-human-gut-metagenome-genome-assembly--contig:-NODE-353-length-40418-cov-4.072294_pt1 | contig 40418 bp, 49 predicted proteins | sample MGYA00241071_ERZ501458 | MGnify/ENA primary metagenome ERZ501458 (study PRJEB25962, sample SAMEA2042509) | human gut metagenome | biome: human gut; feature: human-associated habitat; material: faeces... | reverse complement strand
AGTGATGTTTACAATTTGGTTAAGAATTCAAATTTAAAATATGAATGTTCTAAGAAAATATTTTTTATTAAAATTAACGACATGAGTAAAACAGAACTCATAGTCAAAAATATAAACAAATTTCTTTTTAGTTTGACTTCTCCAAAAATTTTTATAATTTTGGGACTCAAAAGTCCGATTACAGAATATAACAAAATAACGAAAGTCATATAGTTTTCACTTAAATTTATATTTTGTAAAATGACTACATAAAAGAAATTTATCAAAATAAATGTTATGCTAATCATTCCATTAAACACCATAAAAATGATTAAATATTTATTTAAAATACTTTTGAAATTCAATTTAGTATCATCTTTTTCAAAGCCTTTTTCTTTTTCTAAAAATAAAGTAAATAAAAAAGAAATAAAAGTTGAAATAATTGTAAAAATTATTAGAAAATTTTGTCCGAAATATTTATTCATAAAGTAAAAACTTATCGTTGAAACTATAAAGCCAACAGTTGAGTAATTACCAAGAACAGAAGATTTCACTGCAAAATTTTCCTCACCTATAATTTCATACTCATAACCAATTATAGTTCCCGAAGCAAAAGCAAAGCCCACTGCCTCAAGTATAGATTCAAGTACAAAAAACTCAAAGCTAAAAGAAAACAAAAGTATTATTCTAGCTAATAACATAGAGAAATGTGAAATAATTATAGAATTTTTATATCCAATTTTATCCGTAATCATTCCAAAAGGAATTTCAAAGATAAAAATACCAAAAGACAAAATCGCCTGCAAAATAAAAAATTCTGAAATGCTTACACCTCTGGAAATTCTAATCAAAAGAGCCACAGGAGCATAAAAAACTAAGCTTGAAAAAAAGTAATAACCTTTCAAACAAAACAGCTTATCTTTAAAATTTTTCATTCCCTACCTCACATATATTAAATTTTAAACTCAAAATTTAATAATCTCTACATTTTATCTCTCCTTTATACAATTTACAAAATCAATTAAATTTATTATACATCATATAAAATTTTATTTCAACAAAAAAGACTGAAGTTTTAACCTTCAATCTTTTATCCTTCTTTATAAAACTTAACTATAAAAAATCCATTATGTTTTTGTTTTTCAGGTAATAATTTTATAAATTTTTCTTCTTTTTCTAAAAATTTTACTTCTTTTATCTTCAAATTTTTATGTTTGTCTAAGAAATATTTTACATTTTCTTCATTTTCACATTTTAAAACTGAACAAGTGCTATAAACTATTTCTCCACCGACTTTTAGATATTCGACTGCATTGTCAAAAATTTTTCTTTGTAAAGAAATTATTTCTTCGATTGTTTCTCTACTTCTAAATAGTTTTATTTCAGGCTTTCTGTCCATAACTCCAACTCCAGAGCAGATTACATCGCATAGTATATAGTCAAATTGTTCTTTAAGTTCTTCTTTATAAACTGATGCGTCAAAATTTAATAATTTTACATTTTTTATATTAAGTCTTTTACAATTCTCTTCTATCTTTATTAATTTGCTTTTTACAATATCGTTGGCAAAAATTTCTCCGGTATTTTTCATTTGAAAAGCGAGATGACAAGTTTTTCCACCGGGAGCCGAACAAATATCCAAAACTTTTGAATTCTCTTTTGGAGCTAAAACTTCTCCTGTCAAAATACTTCCAACGTCTTGAACTGTAAAATCTCCATTTCTAAAACTTTCTGTTTCCAATATATTGGTTGGATTTTCTACAAAGTATGTTAATTTTGAAATATCCGATTTTTTTAGTTTATATCCAAAATTTTTTAAATCTGAAATAACTTCCTCTTCACTTTTTTCAAAAGATGATATTCTTATCGCAAAATGTGGTCTATCCATAGAGCTTTCAAGAATTTTCAAAGTTTCATCTTTTCCATAATCTTCAAGTAAAATTTTTACAACATCAATGTTCGTAGAATATTTTATAGCAAATTTTTCTTCTAAATTTTCTGTTTCTATTTTTGTAAAATCTTCCTTATTTCTTAAAAAGTTTCTAAGCGAGCCGTTTACAAAGGATGAAAACTTCTTTAATCTAAAAGTTTTTGTTAGATTAACCGCCTCATTTATTATTGCAAATTCAGGAATTTTATCCATAAATAAAATTTGATAGATTGAAATTCGTAAAATATTTAAAATATATGGATTGAATTTTTTTATTCTAAGTTTGCAAAGTTTTTTGATTATATAGTCTAAATAAATTCTATTTTCCAATGTTCCATAAACTATTTCTCTTAAAAATTTACTATCCAATTCAGAAATATTTTTCGCATTTTTATTCAATAAATTTGTAGAGTTTGAATTTTCATCTTTGATTTCACAAAGAATTTCAACTGCAATTTTTCTCATTAGCTTAAAATTTCTCCAACTTTTATAGAATTTCCACGAAGATAGTCTTTAACTAAAACCCTTTTCTTTCCAGCAAATTGAATTTCCAAAAGTTTTATGCTACCGTCAAGTGTTTTAACAAAGATTGCGTCTTTTGAAGTTTTAAAAATTGTTCCAACTTTGACATTCGGACTTTCTGTTCCAATTTCAGCTCTATGAACTTTTATATTCTCTCCCATATATTCACAAAATGTACTTGGCCAATTATAAAAACCTCTTATTTTGTTAAAAATATTTCTTGAAGTATCATTAAAGTTTAATTTCCCCATTTCCTTAACAATCATCGGAGCATAGGAAAAATTATCTCCCTGCTTAATTCTATTTTTATATTTATTTTCAAAGTCATTCATAGTTTCAACAATCAAAGTGGAACCCATTTTTGAAAGTCTTTCATAAAGTGTTTCAAGATTATCTTCATTGGAAATTTCTGTTTCGAGAATATCTAAAACATCTCCTGTATCAAGTCCAACATCAATTGACATAATGCTAACGCCAGTTTTTTCTAAACCATTCACAATAGCCCAGTTTATCGGTGCAGAGCCTCTCAGCTCAGGCAAAATTGAGGCGTGAATATTTAAAATCTTCCCTCCCATAAAGTCAATTAATCGCTTGTCAATTATTTGTCCAAAAGCAACTACAACAATGAAATCCGGATTTATTTTTTTTACAATTTCAAAAAATTCATCACTTTTTACACTATCCGGTGTTATGACTTCAAGACCCAGCTCTAATGCCTTTTGCTTTACTGGTGTCGGTAATAATTTTTTTCTGTTTCTAAGTTTATCTTTTTGAGAAACAACTAAAGAAATTTCAAAATTTTCATTCAAAACTTCCAAAGGTGGAACTGCAAAATCAGGAGTTCCCATAAAAATTATTTTTTTCATTATTCTTCCTCACCGTAATATAGTTTTTCGTACATTTCAGCCTCTTCGCCCTCTAAGCTCAAGTCTGTAAATAGAACTCCATTCAAATGGTCAATCTCATGACAAACACAAACAGCCAAAAGGTCTGTTGCATCTATAATTTGTTCATTTCCGTCAATATCTGTATATTTGAATTTCACTTTTTCAGGTCTTTTTACAAAACCCCTCACATCAGGAATTGAAAGACAACCTTCAGGTCCAACTTGTTCTCCTGAAACTTCTAAAATTTCCGGATTTATCATTTTTAAAAGTCCATGTTCATCTCCAACATCAATTGTTACAAGTCTTTTTAAAATTCCAATTTGTGGACAAGCAAGTCCAACTCCATCTGAATCATACATAGTTTCTACCATATCTTCTAGTAGATTTTTTATTTTATCATCTATAACTTCGACTTTCCTTGCCTTTTTTCTAAGAACAGGATCGCCATCAATCCTAACATTTCTTAATGCCATTTTTCCTCCTTAATCTATTGTCAAAATTAATTTTCCATTTTTTTCAGTATTAAATGAATACTTTTTATTAAAAATTAATTCCATTAAAAATTGTCTAAATACATCTTCGTCTTTTAGAACTTTTATTGTCAAATTATATCTATATACCATATTTACCCATTTTATCGCATCTGGATTAGGCCCTAGAATAATTATATTTTTTAAATTTATTTCTTCTTTAAATCTTTCAAAAATCAAATCTCTAATTTTTTTTAATTCTTCCATACAATTTTCGACACTTTTGCTTCTAAATTGAAAATTTATTATATTAGCCTTTGGTGGATAGAGAAAACTTCTTCTAAAATTTATTTCTTCTTTGAAAAATTCTTCATAATTATGCTCTGAAGAATTAACCACCGAGTAATGACTTGGTTTATATGTTTGTATTATAACTTTTCCCTCTTTTTCTCCACGACCTGAACGTCCTGCAACCTGAGTTAAAAGTTGGAAAGTTTTTTCTGCTGACCTGAAAGATGGAATATTCAAACTAATATCTGCAAGAACAACTCCTACCAAAGTTACATTCGGAAAGTCCAGCCCTTTTGAAATCATCTGTGTACCAATCAAAATATCAATTTCTTTGTTTTTCATTTTTTGGTAAACTTCTTCATAAGCACCTTTTTCCTTTGAAGTGTCCGAATCTATCCTATGAACTTTTGCATCTTTAAAGGTATTTTTAATATATTCTTCCAAAGCCTCCGTTCCAAAACCAAATTCTTTTATGGATTGTTTAAAACAGCTTGGACAAATCTTAGGCTTTTGTTTCGTCCTTCCACACATATGGCAAATGCAAATATCTTTTCGATTGTCTTTGTGGTAAGTCATTGAAATATCACAATAATCACATTTCAAAACATAGCCACAACTTCTACAAAACACAAAAGAACTTCTGCCACGTTTATTTAAAAACAAAATTACCTGCTCTTTCCTATCCAAAGTTTTTTGTATTTCTTCGTAAAGGCTGTTACTCAAAATACTTTTATTTCCAAGTAAAAGTTCTTCACGCATATCTACAATTTCAACTTTAGGCAATGAATTTCTTGTTGCTCTATTTCTTAGCTCTAAAAGTTTAAATTCTTCTTTTTTTGCAAGTTCATAAATATTAACAGACGGTGTTGCAGAACCTAAAACAAGTTTTGCTCCTGACAATCCGACTAAATATTCTGCCACTTCGTGAGTATAATATTTTGGATTTTGATCACTTATATAACTTGACTCATGCTCCTCATCAATTATCACAAGCCCCAAGTTTTTTATAGGAGAAAAAATTGCAGATCTTGCACCAACTACAATTTTTATATCCTTATCTTGAATTTGTTTCCATTGATTAAGTTTTTCAATCATTGTAAGTCTGGAATGAATAATTGCAATATCATTTCCAAAACGTCCTGAAAATCTCTCTATGGTCTGTGGTGTAAGACTTATTTCAGGAACTAAAATTATACTGCTTTTTCCTTGCTCTAACATTTTTTCAACAAGTTGTAGATATATTTCAGTCTTTCCACTTCCGGTTACTCCATGTATCAAAAATTTATCATTTTTTGAATCCACTATACTATCTAAAACATTTTGTTGTTCTTCATTTAATTTTAATTTTTTGTAATTTTTTGTTTCTTCGGCAGAGTTTTTATAAACTTTATTTTCAGTTAAAACAAGAGCATTCATCAAAAGCATTGAGTCTATAACTTGTTTTGAAATATTTATTTCTCTTAATTTCTTAACACTTACAAAATCTTTTCCTTTTAAAAAATTTAAAAGTTCTAATTGTTTTACTGCATTTTTACGAATTTTTGAAATATCAAATTCTTCATTTAGCTTTACAAATTTTTCTAAAAATTTATTTTCCGAAATATTATATTTGTACTTTTTTACTAAAATTTCATTTTTGATTAAATAATTTATCTTTTCATCATTATAAAACTCACGAATTTCTAAAATATTTCTTTTCTTGGAAAAAAATTCCATTTCATCTTTTGAAAGTTCAAAATTTTTCTCTTTATTTAAAACAAAAAATTCCTCGATTTTACTCCAATCTCCCGGAGGTAAAACACAATTTAGACAATAAGAAAGATTAGTGATATACTTTTTACTCATAAACTTTGCAAGTTCAATCTGAGTTTTACTCACAATCTCTTTTTCGTCTAAAACTCTGTAAATTTCTTTTATTTTTATATCGGTTTGAAAATCTTTTTTTTCTAAAATATTCAAGACAAGACCGACCGTTCCCTTATTTCCTTTTCCAAAAGGAACAATCACTCTTTTTCCTGCACTTATTTCTCCCTCAAGCTCTTTTGGAACTCTATAAGTAAAAATATTTTCAGCTCTTGAAAGTAAAAAAGATTTAACAACAACTTCCGCTAACATATTTTCTCCAAAATAGCATCTAAAATTTTATCTGCAATTTCTCTCTTAGTCAAAACTTCAGTTTCAACTTCATAATCTTTTGTAATTATACTAACCTTGTTGAAATCAGAGCCAAAACCTCTATCTTTTACAGAAACATCATTTGCAACTATCATATCCAAATTTTTATTTTCAAGCTTTGATATAGCATAGTCTTTTACTGAATTTGTTTCTGCGGCAAAGCCGACAACATATTGTGATTTTTTATCCTTTGCAATAGTTTTTAAAATGTCGATATTGTCCTCAAGCTCAATATTTTCATAATTTAAAGTCTTTTTTATCTTAAAATCTTTTTTGTTTTTAACTTTAAAATCAACCGGTGCAGCAGGCATAATTAAAATGTCTGTTTCTTCAAAATTTTCTTTCAAAGAATTAAACATTTCTTCATTTGTCTTTACATCAATATATTCCAATCCAAAATTTTTATAATTGCTTGAAACTTTTCCACAAACTACCTTAACATTAGCTCCACGCCTTTTAGCACAAAGAGCAAGTTCGTTTCCCATTTTACCACTACTATAATTTGAAATATATCTAACAGGGTCAATATCTTCAACAGTTGCACCATTTCCAATTAAAATATTTTTCCCAAGCAAATCTTTTTTCACAAAATAACTCTCAATTTCTTCAAAAATCTTTTCCGCTTTAGGAAATTTACCTTTACCATAATCGCCACAAGCAAGACGACCATAGTCAGGACTTAAAACAATATGTCTTTCCCTCAAAGTCTTAATATTTTTTTGAGTAATAGGATTTTCATACATATTAACATTCATTGCAGGTACTAAAATCATCTTTTTAGTATGAGCAAGAGCAATATTTGTAATTAAATTATCAGCAATTCCATAAGTAAGTTTAGCCATAGTATTTGCAGTAAGAGGTGCAATTACAAAGCAATCAGCCTCTTTTGCAAGTTTGATATGTTTAACTTCACTATCCATATCTCTTTCAAAAACATCACTATACACTTTGTTTTGACTAATCGTTTCAAAAATCAAAGGATTTATAAGTTTAGTTGCGTTTTCAGTCATAACAACATTAACTTCATAACCTGCCTTAACCAGCATACTAACCAAGTCCAAAGACTTATAAATAGCAATTCCCGAAGTTACTCCAACTAAAATATTTTTTTTCATCTTAATCTTCCTTTTCTTTTTTAGTTACCTTTTCAGCTACAATTTCTTGAAGTGCTTGAGTAATCGGTTTTTGTGCATCTGTTTCCATTAAATTTTTAGAGCCGTTTACAATTCTTCTAGCCCTCTTGCTAGTCATTACAACTAATGCATATCTACTCTTATCAATTTTTTCTAATTCTTTAAATGATGGATTTATCATATCTCATTCCTCCTATTTTTTTATTTTTAATCTTTCAGCTTGAATAATAGCCTTCATTTTTTCCACACTGTCATCTACATATTCATTCACAATGGAATAATTATATTCATTCAAAAATTCAACTTCTTTTTTTGCATTATTCATTCTTAAATTTACAGTTTCTTCGTCTTCTGTTCCACGCTCAACAAGTCGTCTTTTAAGCTCCTCAAAATCAGGTGGTAAAACAAAAACTAAAACTGCATCAGGATAATTTTTCTTAACCTGTAAAGCACCTTGAACATCAATTTCCAAAATTACTACATCACCATTATCAATTGAATTTAAAACAAAATCTTTCGGCGTTCCATAATAATTACCATGAACTTTTGCATATTCTAAAAGTTTTTCTTCCTCAATCATTTTTTCAAACTCATCACTTGAAATGAAAAAATAATTTTTTCCATGCTCTTCCATAGGGCGTTTATTTCTACTTGTAGCAGAAATTGAATACTTAATATCTTCATTATCTCTTAACAAAATATCACAAATAGTACCCTTACCAACTCCTGAAGGACCGGAAACAACCATTAAAAATCCCTTTTTCATACTACCTCCAAAACTACTCAACATTTTGAATTTGTTCTCTAAGTTTTTCTATAATGACCTTCATTTCGATAACATAAGTAGAAATCGCATAATTATTTGACTTACTTGCTATCGTATTAATCTCCCTATTCATCTCTTGAAGTAAAAATTCAATCTTTTTACCAACTTGAGTTTCAAGACCTAAAAACTTTTTAAAATTTTGAATATGTGAATTAAGTCTTGTAATCTCTTCACTTATATCAAGCTTATCAGTATAAAAAATTACTTCAAGATTTAATCTGTTAAGTTCACTTTCGGACAATTCACTTGAAAACTCTCCAAGTTTTGACTTTAATCTTTCGATTTGATTATTTAAAACATCTTCTTTTCTTTCTTTAATGCCTTCCAAGTTATTTTCAAAAGCTAAAAGATTTTCACTTAAATCATTCTTTAAGTTTTCTCCCTCAACAGTTCTCATAGCAACAAGCTCATCAACTGCCTTTTCAACAGCAGACAAAACATTTTTTTTCAAAAATTCCTCATCAATATCAGAAGTCTTAACTTCAACAACATTTTCATTACGAATAATATGTCCGATACCGACAGAAGCATCAATTCCAAGATTTTCAGAAATATTTTTATAAGCTTCAAAGTAAGCACCCGCTAAATTATAATTAACCTCCAAACTGGAATTACCTTCAGAAAATTTTTGCTTTCCTCTTATAAAAATATCTACACGACCTCTCGACAACTTTCCTCTTACAACTTTTTTAATATCTTCTTCACAAAAATTTAAAAAATATGGTAGCTTAACTTGAATATCCAAAAACTTATGATTAACAGACTTCATTTCAAAAGATAAATCATAATTTTCATCAATAAACTCACTTCTACCATAACCGGTCATTGATTTTAACATCTTTCTCTCCTTAAAAATTTTTCTTTTTTATTTGTCTGTATATTGTAAACCATATAAAAAATTTTTACAACACTTTGTTACGAAAATTTAATAAAAAATTGTAAAATATTTTTTATTTAAAACAAAACTTTACAAACAAATTTCAATGTAATATAATAAAGTTGTTAATAAAGACAATTTAATTAAAAAGGAGAATTTTATGAAAATTATAAAAGAAAAAATTTATACGATATTTAGTTTTTTAATATTTTTATTCTACCTGATAACCTTAGAATTATCAGCAGGTAGTTATCCGGAAGATCAACCATATATGCACAATCCAACAATATTTAAAAACTTTCTGTTAGTTATTTCTCTAATTTTTATATTTATGTTTATTACAATAATATTAACAAAAAAGACAAAATATTTTTTAATTATAAATATAGGAATAATTTTCTTTTTTATATCCAGAGTTTTTGAATTTTTCAAAAAATATAAAAGATTATATCAAGATACACTAACAATAATTTTACTTCTCCTTGCGATTATTTCAATCATTACAATTTTTGTATTAATTTCAAAAATATTTAAAAAATTAAATCAATAAATATATTTCAAATTTGACATAATCACAAAATATGGGTATAATAAAAGTGATTGTATTTAATGCAATCACTTTTATTTCATCATAGTTACATTTATTTAATTTTCAAAAAGAAACTATGATATAATTAAATTGATTTTATATATGGGGATGAACTGGCTTCGACGGGGAAGTTGCAGTATCATAAGCGAATTGTTGTATCCAACCAACATAAAAAGTGGTAAATTAAATATAAACGCAGAAAATAATAATTTTGCATTAGCTGCGTAAGTCAGCTATTTGGAGTTTATTCTTTCCCCACAAAAGTCTAAACTCTATCATTAAATTCGTGGGCAACATTTACAAAAGTTCTTAGAGTTGTAATTGTATTTATAAGATACCTCTAACTGAGTTTGTTAATTTATAGGTTATTGGGAAATTTAAAATTGACTGTATTCGGAGAAAGTGATATGAATGCTTTTTCGGACGTGGGTTCGACACCCACCATCTCCACCAAACAAAATAAACCACTATTTTAAACAATTTTTAAAATGGTGGTTTTTTTATAAAAAAATACAAAAATGAGAAAAATTTGGAATTAAATAAAATTATAGAAGAATTAGAATATAATTCTTCTCTAATCAAAAATTCATCAATAATTTTAACGTTAGTATTAGATTATTTAGAAACTGATACAGATACTACTAATCCTCTAAGTTGCTGGGACTTAATAGTAAAAAAAAAATTTTCAGGATTAATAATTAATATACAAGATACATTAAGAGATATTTCTAAAAAGCAATATTATTTAATAAATAATTTATACCAAGTAAAAAAACACAATAAAATTTAATTATTGTGTTTTTTATTGGAATAATAAAGTTTTTTCGCTTTATCATATTCAATTTTTAATTCTTTCAAAAATTTTTCATTCAATTCATCATTCATATACTCTGCTATATCCGTTATCTCTGCTAAATCTTCATTCAAAAATTCTGTAACCTCTGCATTTTCTTTATACATCTCATCATAATTATCACATAAATAATCTTGAACATATAAAGCAAAATCATCAACAGACATAGATATTTTATTTTGTAAAGCTAATTCTATTTCATTAAATAATTTTTCTATCATAGTTAATTCCTCAAAAATTCTATCGCTTTTAAATATTTTTCTTTTCTCATTCTATCTTTTTCTGTAATTTTTTCTAATCTATTCAAGTTACTATTATGAGTTAAGTCTGCAATTTTAACTTTTCTTGAAAGTTCATTATTTTTTACAATATTCAAATACTCTTGATAATCTTGACCTTTTTTCTTTGTTATACAATCAACAGCTAAAACAATATCTTCATCAAAGTGTTTTGATAAGTCTTCTATTGTAACTTCGCTATCTTCAATAACATCGTGAAGTAAAGCAACTATTTTAGTTTTATATCCCTTACTTAACATTGCAACTTTTATCGGATGAAAAATATACTTCTTCCCCGCTTTATCCTTTTGACCTTTATGTGCTTTCATCGATATAACTAAAGCCTTAATTAATTTGAGCATAATATTTCTCCTTTGTTATATCTTTTGTGTAAATAGAACCTATAAGAATTTTATCATAAAAACCATTTTGAATTTCTTTATTGTTTTCTATACAGTAAAATAAACCTTTTTCAAATTTTACATATTTTTTATAATCAGGACAATAAAAATATTGTATATCTTTTGTAAAATCAGCCATCATTTTATCCTTTTTGTAATTCCTCTAATTTTTCAACTACATTATTACAATAATCATCAAATTTTTTGTGTCGCTCTTCTTCTGTTAATGTATAATCCGGTATAAATTCATCCGGTATTAAAATTGTCTTATCATCTTTCATTAAGGTAACTCCCTTCTATATTTCCAGTTAAACTTTTTAGCTAACAACTCATTAATTTCGTTAGACCATTCTTTCCAAGTTAATTAATTATCTTGTGTTTTATTATACATTTTAAGATATTTACTTTGTGTTTTAAAATAGATAATATTTTATATATAATCTTAAAATTATCGTCCATAATATAGCTCCTTAGCTTTATCATATTCAATTTTTAACTTTCTTAAAAATTCAGTATCATTCATCATCGGTTCCATTTCTGCACAAATAAAAGGCATTTCATCATTCATAAGTTCTGTAACTTCTGCATTTTCTTCGTGCATTTCATCGTAATTATCGCATAAATAATCTTCTAAATATAACGAAAAATCTTTCGAATTATATTTGTGCTTGTGTTGTAAAGCTAACTCTATATCTTTTAATATTTGTTCTATCACAGTTTTACCCAATCCTTTTTTTGTTGTTTTAACCTAAGAAAAGTTATAAATTCTAAATTCATTGCTTGTAAGAATTTTTGTATTCAGATTATTTAAAATTTCTTTTATTTTATCTTCATATTCTTCTGGAATATTATTTATAATTTCTCCTTTTATTTATACTATTTATCTTTAATTCTAAAATTAATATATTACTATTTATATTATACCATTTTAAAATAATTATGTAATCTCCTAAACTTAAATATAAAATTTTATTAAAAGAGTTGTCTTTATTTACATTTAAGTTTATAATATAGAAAAAGGAAAACTTTTATATATTAAAGGAGAATTTGTTATGAAAAAAGTTGTTATTATGTTATTGATTAGCATTATGTTAGTTAGTTGTTCTAATAAAAATAATGAAGAAAATAAAGTTGTTAAAGAGTTGCAAAAGCAAAAAGATTCTTTGGAAAAGAAAAATAGTGAGTTACAAGAAAAAATTAATTCTCTCGAAAAAGAAAATAAAGAATTAAAAGAAAAACAAGAAAATTCAGAAAATAAAACTCTTTCAAGTGAATCTGTTGAAAAAATTAATAAATATTTACAAGAATTTAATAATTCTAATAAACATTTTGCCAAGGCTACATTTGATAAAAAAAATAATAATGTTAATATTGAATTAGTTGAACAAACAGCCTCTGATGTGTCAGGAATGATTGATGCTAAAAATGAAGGTAGAGCTAACGAGAATATTCGTGATTTATGGGAAAAAGAAGTTACAGGAACTGCATTAACAATTTCCAAAAATATTAATGATAATATAACAGTAAAAATTTTACAACCAACAGATAAAAGTAAAACCATAGTTGAAGTAAAAGACGGAAAAGTAATTAAGGATATAATGAAATAATATTATAATTTATTTTTTTATAATTTATTTTTTTATAATAAAAATGAGCTTTATGCTCATTTTCAGAGCGCAGACAAAGCATTAGTTTTGTCTGCACTCTGAACACGATAGAAATTCTATCGTGTTATTTTTTGTATTCGTCAAATAATTTGTCTTTGAAGTCAATAAACAGTGTTTTATAATTATCGTAATAAACCATTCCAAGACCTGTTCCTTTTGCTTTTCGGATATGTTTTTTTTCTGTGTAATCTACATTTGCATAGCCTTCGTTTTTGAAGTAGCTGTAATATCCAGCTAAAAAGCCTGCAATTTTATAGTCGTCTTCTGTCAAGTTTGCTCCTCTTAAGATTACATGGCTACCTGGAACGTCTTGTGCGTGGAAAAATATATCGTTTTTATTTGCAAACTTTAATGTTAAATTTTCATTTTGCAAATTGTTTTTTCCGACATAAATTAGTGCTCCGGATTTTGTTTCAAACACATAAGGTTTTGACTTTTCAAGTTTTTGTTTATTCTTTTTGCTCTTCTTAACATAACCTAAAGAAATCAATTCTTCTTCTATTTCAGAAAGCTCATTTAATTCTGTGATTATCTCAATAGTTTCTAAAATTTGCTTTATGTATGCAATTTCTGTTTCTATTTTCGGTAATTCTTGTTTTATAATTTCATCAGCTGTTTTTAATTTTTTATATTTTTTATAATATGATTCAATATTTTCTCTTGGAGATTTTTTTTCATCAAGAGAGATTTCAACTTCATTCATATTATCATAAATATTTTCAAGCACGATTTTTTTCATACCTTTTTCCATTTTATAAATATTTATGGAAAGTAAATCAGCGAAAATTTTCAAGTCCTCTTTACTCTTATTATTCAAAAGTTCATCATTCATTGCTGAATATTTGTTTGAAAGTCTGTTTAATTTTGTAGTTAAAACCTTTTTAAATCCTGATGCCTTTTGATTTATCCTATCTCTTAAAGAATTGTTGTGATAAAAATTTTCTACAAGATTAGAGATATTTGAAACACTTTCTTTATTTTTATATAAATTTAAATCAAAGCAGTAAAAATCTTTATTATTCTTAACTTCATCTTGAATTAAAATTGGAAAATATTTTTTATTTTTTATATTTTCAACTAAAATTTTAAAATTTTCATCAAGTTTTTGAATATCATCTTCGCTAAGATTTACAGAATTTATATCCATATCAATATTAGAATTATTTAGTAATTCATAAGAAATAGTCGGAGAAAAACCTAAATAATTAGTGTAAAAAAATTTCTTCATAGAAATCGGCTCAGAATTTTTTAAAATTTCTGATGGCAATCTGTAATTTTCTTCTAAAATATTTTCTTTTTCGTCCTTAACAAAGAAATAGTCCTTATTCGGAAAAACCTCTCTGATACTACTTTGTCTTGAATCTATATGTTTTATAGAATCTATAATCTTATTACTTTCTTTATCTACTAAAATTATATTTGAGTGTTTTCCCATTATTTCAATGATTAAAAGTTTTTTATTAAGCTCCTTTAACTCATTCAAATTTTCGATTTCAAAGCAAACAACCCTATCCATTTTATGTTGGTAAATATTTTTTATCGTTCCACCAACTAAATGCTTTCTAAGTAACATACAGAAATTATATGCCGTTATGGGATTTTTTTTGTTTTTTTCGCTCAAATGAATCCTTGAAAGATTATTCGCACAAGAAAGCAACAATTTATAATTTTCCTTGTTGTAAATCTGTATATTTATTTCATTTTTATCAGGTTGATTTATTTTATTTATTTTTCCATTTAACAAAAGTGGTGTTATTTCATCAACAACTGCTTTTGTAAAAATTCCATCAAAACTCATTTTATTTTCCTTTTCTATTAATTAAAAATCCAAACATTTAAGAAAAACCTTGATGCTATAACAAGTCCAAAAATTATGGTTATAAATGCCATAACTAAATAATCTGTCCTTGTGTATCTTAAAACATTCATTCTAGTTCTTCCTTCCCCACCTCTATAACATCTTGCCTCCATAGCTACTGCAAGCTCATCGGCACGTTTTAATGCGTTTACAAAAAGTGGTACAAGTAATGGAATCAAACTTTTCGCTCTGGTAATTATACTTCCCGTTTCAAAGTCTGCTCCTCTTGCTGTTTGTGCCTTTGTTATCTTATCCATTTCATCTAAAATTGTCGGTATAAATCTTAATGCTATTGTCATCATCATCGCAACAGAATGAGCCGGAAATTTTATTTTTTCGAATGGTTTCATAACATATTCCAAAGCATCTGTAAGTACAATAGGACTTGTAGTTAAAGTCAAAAGACTTGTTCCAATAACCAAAAGTATTATTCTAACACTCATAAAAGCACTTAATTTAATTCCCTCTTTGGTTATATTTATAATCCATATTCTAAATAAAATTTCTCCAGGTGTTAAAATTACATTCAAAATTACAGTAAACAAAACAATGTAAAAAATTCCCCTTAATCCCTTTAAGACCATCAATACAGGCAGTTTTGCAATTTTTATAATTGAAAACAAAAAAATCGCAAGTGGTATAAAAACTAAAAAACTTTTTATAAAAAATATAGAAACTATAAACATAAAAATAAAATATAATTTAAGTCTGGGGTCAAGTCTATGAATAATACTATCTCCCGGAAAAAAACGACCTATTGATATATTTTTTATCATTAATTTTTCCTCAATTCTCTTTTTATTTCTTCAAAAGCCTCATCGACTGTCAAAATATTTTTGCTAAAATGATGACCTCTTTTTCTTAAAGTATCCATAAGTTCTGTAATCTGTGGAACATTAAGTCCTACTTCTTTTAAATCATCAACATCACTAAAAGCCTCTTTTGTATTCTTATCTAAATGAATTTTTCCGTTTTTCATTATGATTATTCTATTTACAAGTTTTGCAACATCTTCCATACTATGAGAAATCAAAACTATCGTAATATTATTTTTTTCATAAAGGTTTTTAATTTGGAAAAATAACTCATCACGACCTTTTGGATCAAGACCAGCAGTCGGTTCATCTAAAATTAAAATATCCGGTTTCATCGCCAATATTCCTGCTATTGCAACTCTTCTCTTTTGTCCTCCAGAAATTTCAAAAGGAGATTTATCCTTTTTAGTTTCATAGTCGAGTCCAACAATCTCCATTGCCTCTTTAACTCTTGCTGTAACCTCTTCTTCACTAAGTCCCATATTTTTGGGGCCAAAAGCAATATCTTTTTCTATAGTTTCTTCAAAAAGTTGATATTCAGGATATTGAAAAACAAGCCCTATCTTATATCTCAAACCACTCTTTGCAAGTTCTTTATCTTTCGTATTCATATCGCCAATAAAAACATCTCCGGTTGTCGGCTTTAATATTCCATTAAAATGTTGAATCAAAGTTGACTTACCACTTCCTGTATGTCCTATAATTCCAACAAATTCTCCTGATTTTATTGTCAAATCTATATTATCTAAAGCAAGTTTTTCAAAAGGAGTTTTTTCTCCATAGATAAAACTTACATTTTTAAAATTTATATCCATTATTTTAATTTTTTCTCCAAAAATTCTATCATTTCATCATTAGTCAAAATGTCGGTTGGAATTTCTATTCCTTCATTTTTCAAAAGATAAGAAAGTTCTGTAACTTGTGGAACGGAAAGTCCAAGCTCTCTTAAACGCTCAACATTTGAAAAAACTTTTTTAGGACTATCATCAAATTCAATCTTTCCCTCGTTAAGTACAATAACTCTATCAGCCAAAACAGCCTCCTCCATATAATGAGTTATATATAAAATAGTTTTATTTTCTTCCTTATTCAATTTCAAAATAGTATCTATAATATCTTTTCTTCCAATCGGGTCAAGCATCGCCGTTGATTCGTCAAAAATTATAACTTCAGGTTTCATAGAAAGAACTCCTGCTATCGCTATCCTTTGCTTTTGTCCCCCTGAAAGCATATGTGGTGAGTGTTTTTTATAATCCCCCATCTCAACAATTTTTAAAGCCTCATCAACCCTCTGTCTTATTTCAACAGGGTCAATACCCAAGTTCTCGGGGCCGAAAGCAACATCTTCTTCAACAACGGTTGCTACGAGCTGATTATCAGGATTTTGAAAAACCATAGCACATTTTTGTCTAATATCCCAAATTTTTTCTTCATCTTTAGTATTAATTCCAAAAATTTCAATCTCTCCATCTGTCGGAACAAATTGTGCATTCAAAAGTTTTGCCAAAGTTGACTTGCCACTTCCGTTATGACCTAAAATAGAAATTAATTCCCCTTTGTTTACAGAAAAACTAATTCCGTCCAAACCAATACTTTTTTTATTATCATCACTTAAATATTCATATCTTAAATTTTTTATATCAATTATTTTTTCATTCAAAATTTATCACCCACTAACAACTTATGATACCATAAACAATACTTTTTTTCAACAACAATACATAATCAATACCAAAAAATACCAACAAAAAAGACAACCTTTTAAAAAGATTGCCTTTAATATTTTTAAATTATTTCTAAATCATTTCTATCTTTGTTCATACAATTTCAAAGCATAATCTGCATATTCTTTTGTATGGTTATACCAAATATACAAATATTCACCAATACTCTTTCCTTGAATTTCCTGATTAATTGCCCATAAGAACCAATAGAATGAACTAACTGCAACATAAGCAATATAATGTCTTAATTCTTTATCAGTAGGATTTCCGTCAAAATATTCCTTTATTATCTCTATTGATTCGTCAAAAGAATATTTTGAACAAGTTATGAAACAACCAATATCACAAGCCGGATCAGACATTGCAGAATATTCCCAGTCAATTAAATACATTTCATCATTTTTATCCATTAAGAAATTCAAATCACAACTATCACAATGGCAAAGACAATTCTTAACATTATCTTTATCCAAAAATTCTTTTAGCTTATATATTTTATCATTCATTAAATTCATATCTTCAAAATCATCACGATGTGAATTTTTTATTTTTAACTTAAAATTTTCGATTCCATCAAAAATATTGAATTCAAAATCTGTTTTACGACCGCTTGTGTGTAATTTTTTTAACATTGAAATCGCTCTTTTTACATTTTCTTTATCTTCATAGTCAAGAATTCTTACATCTTCAATATAATTTGAAATTTTCCAGCCTTTTTCACTATCCATATAAATATAAGTATCATCTAATCCAAGTTCCTTTGCAATTTTCATTGAATCAAATTCACTTTTTCTATTTATAATAAGCTCCGTTCCAGGACCCGGGTGTCTATATAAATAAGACTTACCATTGTGACTAAATTTAAAAGAAGTATTTGTCATTCCCATTTTAATAGGTTTAATATCCTTTATTTCTTCTTCATTACATTTTAAAACTCCACAAATATTTTGGAAAATTTTAGAGCCGGAATTAGTTACATACTTTTCATCAAAAACTCTCAATTCTTCTAATGAATCAAACTCTTTTATATCCTCTGCATCATATTTTTTAATATACATATTATCCAATTCTTTTAAATGACGCATATAAAAAGTTTCCCACAAATTTTCTCTAACTGTCTGTTCATGATATTCTGCTTTTAAAAGTTTTACAAATCTATCGCTAAATTCTCTATCAAAAAATACATGACCCAACATTATCCAATCATCTTTTCCACCAATTGTTATTCCAGTAATTCTCCCTTTTTTATCACATTCTGCAAAGTATTCGTCGCTTTCTCCGTCTTGATAAACTGCAGAATAATACGCCCTATAAACATATTTTTCAAAAGGATTTTTTGGAAAATAATTATCTGAAGAACAAATATAAGTATTTTTTAATTTTTCAGTAACTAAAATTAATGATGAAGTATTATTAAATCTGTAATAATCTGAATTTACAACAATATCTACACCAAATTTTTCTGCCAAATAAAACATCTTTTCTTTCATATAACCAACAACCAACGTTATATCTTCAATTCCAGCTTCCTTTAACTGTAAAATTTCTCTTTCAATTAATTTTTCTCCCTTTACATTCAAAAGACCCTTTGGACTTTCATAGCAAAGAGGTGCAAATCTTGAACTCATTCCAGCAGCCATAATAATTGCATTATCAACCTTGTACGGTTCTAATGCCTCAAATCCTGCCTCTGTTATTTTTAAATCTTCATCTAAAAATTTATTATCTTTTAATTCTTTTAAAGTTTCGTTAACTTTTCCTAAAGAAATTTCTGTAATATCTGAAATTTCTCTTTGAGTATATTTTTTATCTTGATTTTTAAAAAATAAATTTAAAATATCAAATTGTTGTAATGTTAACATATATACCTCCTAACAGTTTGTTCATAAATTATACCATATTATAAATAAATGAACAATAAAAAAGTCCTAAAGATTTAAAAATTTTAGAACTTTCTTATTATAAAATAATATTATTTTTTAATTTATTATCCTTTATATTTTTTTGCTTTTAATTTATATTTTATAACTCTAAACTTACTTTTTATTCCATCAATTATAACAAATAAAATTTTGTCCTTTGTAATTAACATAATTATAAAATAATATAGTACACAAGATACAATTATTGCAAGTAATCTGGTAAATAATTGTAAATTCAATGCCAATGAATATTTTAGAGTATGATTTATTCCATAAGTTATTGCAAAAAAAGGAATGGAACACAGTACATATTTCACATAAGATTTTAATATCCCGTTTATAGAAATAATATTTCTCTTAGTTATAAAGTAAACTTGAATAATCAATACTACAATTTCTGAAAATAAAGTTGTATAAACAAAATATTCAGCTTGGACAACTTTTAATTTCAATAAAACTATATTTAAAATTAAGTTTAGAAATCCCCCTATAAAGTAAAATGCCGTTATGTTTTTTTCATATCCTCTTACAAATAAAACTTGATTTGCAAGAAGTTGATCCAATGCCCACATAACAATTCTGAGTGAAAACAGTTTTAAAATAAAACCTGCTTCCAAATATTTTTCTCCTGCATATATCAGCATTACTTCGTCAGAAACGCAACTTAATCCTATCCCCATAGGAATTACCAAGAATAAAAATGTCTTGGCAACTTGATTTAACAATTCCGTATAATTTTTTTCGTCGCCATTCCCATAATAGTATGAAAGTCTTGGAATACTTACCACTATTATAGAATAAACTACACTCGTTATTAGTTGAGCTATCGATAATGCAAAGGTATAGTAGGAAACTGAAATCTTTGCATCTAATAATGAAAGCACAGCTCTATCCAACGCAGTATATAACATATATGAGTTGGCTAAAAGTAACATTCCGATTAAAGGCTTTATATGGATAAGAATATCTTTTAATTCAATTTTTACAAATTTTACTTTTCTTTTTATATAATAAAAACTAATTAAATAGTTTATAAGATTTGTAATTGATAAAATGAAAGCATAGTTTACTATATCATCTGCTTTTTTTACAAATGCAAAAATCGAAACAAGCATAAGCACACGGATAAATAATGTCTTAAAGAGAATAAATCCATAGTTTTCAAATGCCTCATTCATCCACTCTATCGATACAAATTGAGTAAAAATTTGAATACTAAGTGCAATATACAACATGTACATATTGGAATCTACATTTAAAAACATATATCCAATATACAAAATTCCAATACTTAAAGAACTTATTACATTTATAGAAAAAAGAACAGTAAAATTCTTGCTTATTTCTTTAATATTATTTTTAACCCTGCTTATTGAACGTATTCCATAACTGTATATTCCAAATGCAGCAAATGGAATAAACAAATTCAATATAGAATTCGCAACATTAAATTCCCCATAGGCTTCCTTACTCAAAATTCTGGCAAGGTATGGCCCCGTAATCAGAGGAAACAGAATATTAAAAACTCTAACCAAAATACTAGCTAAAGCATTAACTTTTATATTTTTTGCCATATCTAAAATTATTTCTCCCTTATTTTATTCTAAAAGCATCTAATAGATGTGATTTATATTCAATTTCCGCATCTGAAGGTTTTTGCATATAATCTCCATAAAATTGAGTTAAAATCTTATCATAATTTTTAGGAGCAGGTACCATCATATCTTCAAAAGGCAATTCTATTAATTCTTCATAAGTTCCTGTTTCAAAAACCTCCTTCATTCCGGTTTTATCAAGCCCAATAGCACCCTCATAAATTCCATTTTTATCAACATATTTTTCAACTAATTTTTCAATTTTCTTTGTAAAATATCTCGGATTTACAAATGCCAACAAATACCAGAAGACAACTCTGCAAAAATCTTTTATTCTGCTATCTTTATGAATTATATATTTTTTCTTTATGAAGCAAATATGTTTCAAAGTTACCATCAAATGTGCTTTTTTAACAAAATTTAAGTCATTAAATTTATCAATCGGAAATATATCAACAAAAACATTGCTGTCTTTTCTATTTCTCTTTACACTATCTTCCAACAGAGTGTGCTTATCTATAACAACAAAAAAGTTTTGAAAATACCAATCACTGTTGTCCTTGGATAAAATTGTATATCTTTCATTATTTTCTTCAATTACAGCTCTTTGAAATCTTTCATAATCTTCTCTATACATTGCAACATCTATGTCATCATCCCAAGGAATAAAACCCTTATGTCTAACCGCTCCAAGTAATGTGCCATAACTTACAAAATATTTTATATTATACTTTTTACAAATATAGTCAATGAACTTTAAAATATTTAATTCATAATTTTTTAGCTCATCAACCGTAAGTCTCTCTTTCATCTTAATCTCCTAATCTATATAATAAGCTTTAATTTCATGAGGATATACTCTCTTTTCAACAGGTGGAAATTCCATATAATCTCCATAATATTTTCTCAAAATTTCATCATATTTCTTCGGTGCAAAAAAATGACAATCTTCAAAATCAAGCTCTATTAATTCTTCAAAAGGATTATAGTCAAACATATCAACATATTTCCACTTTGAGCAACCTATAAGCCCTAAATATTTCCCTCTATCTTTAGCATTTGCTTCAACAATTTTCTTGATTTTCTTAGCAAAATATCTAGGTGAAACTGGTTTTAAAACTGTCCAGAAAAATCTCCTAATAAAATCCTTTAATTTACTATCACCATATTGAATATTTTCTTTTTTCGAAAAAGATAGAAGTTTAAAACTTTCTAACTTATATATCTTTTCAATTATACTTAAATCATCGAAGAAATCCATAGGAAAAATATCAATAAAAATTCCTGAATCATAAGTCTTATAATTTCTTCCATCTTCAATTCTAGTCTTTGAATTTACAACTTTAATAAAGTTATTATAATATTTGTCATTTAGTTCCAAAGATAAAATTTTATAAATTCCATCATCTTTTGAAAATAAATCTATAAACTTTTCATAGTCTTTTCTAAACATACAAATATCTATATCGTCATCCCAAGGAATAAATCCTTTATGTCTTACTGCTCCAATCAACGTTCCGTAATTTATAAAATATTTTATATCATTTTTAACACAAAAATCATGAACATATTTCAAAATTTCAAGCTCTATGGATTTTATTTTGTCCATAGAAAGATATTTTTTTTCCATTAAGTATTTACTCCTTTTTTCTTTAAATCTTTTAAAAGTAAAAATCTATATAATTTAACATTTAATTTTAACATTAATACAGCTATTCTTCTACCTTTTCTGAAATTTTTATTTTTAAAAATTCTCCAAAAGTTTTTCTTGAAAAATCCTAAAACTTCTCTATATTCTTTAATTTCTTTATAATCCTTAATCATTAACATTTTATCAAAAACCATAAAATGGGCATAGGAAAGTCTAAAAAAAGCATATTCCAAAAGAGAAGGAATTTCTTTATTTATATAGTCATAAAAATTCGAATAAATTTCTATGCAATTCATATTTTTTATAGTATATGGCTTTGTTGTAATACTATTTTCTCTGTGAAAATAATAATAATAAGGCTTTGTAGTTATAACATATTTCTTAGCATATTTTACAAGCTCAAATTGATAAAAAGCATCTTCATATATCTTACCTACAGGAAATGAAATCTTACTTGCAATTTCATAAGTGATAAGTTTATTACAGATGGTGCCGGGAATTTTTTCTCCGATAAAATATTCCTTTAAGAATCTGTCCTTTTCACAACAAAAATAGATTTCTTCCTTACACTGTGGAGATTGATTGTCGGAATAAACATTATAAACCCCACAAACGGATACATCAGCATCTTCAGCTTTTATATTTTTATAAAGTTCTTCAACCATTCCCTCTGCAATATAATCGTCGGAATCTATAAATAATACATATTTTCCTATAGCAAATTGCATTCCATGATTTCTTGCACTGGATAATCCGCCATTTTCTTTAGTGTAAAGTTTTGCTCTATTTTCTTTTTCTACAAATTCTTTACAAATATTTTCGCTATTATCTGTAGCTCCATCGTTAACTATAATAATCTCTATATTTTTATATGTTTGATTTGAAATTGACTCCAAACATTTTTTCACATATTTTTCTACATTATATACAGGTACAATAACACTTATCTTGTCCATAATTCTCCTCTATATTAAAACCAAAAATTATAATGTTAATACAAATTATACTATAAATCCTTAAAATTTACAATTTTTCACAAAAAAAATAAAGGAGATGTAAAATCTCCTTAAAAATTTACTTCTCTTTTAACTTTGCAAATAAAATTCTTCTTGCTGAATTATCATTTGGTGTCTTGCAAGTTACAAGCATTAAAAGTTTTGTATTTTCATCAATTTTATCAACTTCTTCTTTTGGAATATGTTTAGTTAATTCTTTTTTCATTGCATTTACATCTTCATTTCTCTTTGATGTTAGCTCATACAAAGGCGTATTTGGATCGACTAAATCAACTCCTAAGACTTCATATTCCATTTTACCTTTTTCCGTATAAAGATAAAATGTTTTATGACTTTCTAAAAATGATTTATCTTCAAATTTTTGCAATGCATAAAATTTAGTTTTATCCCAAACATTATGTCCAAAAATATAACTAATTCTATCTGAAAAATCAGGTTTATTATACATATCCAAGAACAAAGTACCTGTTACAGGATAAGTTTTTTTATCAAAATCTCTCCAAAGATAGTAATCATTGTCCTTACCTTGAACCAAAGGCTCATCAATATTAGTATCTGGAACTTCCAACCAACCGATTGAATCGGAGTTTAACTTTTTAAGTTCTTCTAAATTTACAACTTTTTTAACAGTTGTATTTTTTTCATTAGCATTAGCTAAATCTTCTTTAAAAACAGATTTTTTTAAACTGGATAAGTTTTGTCCTGCTTTATATGATCCATAATAGTCTTTAATTACATTTCCTGCTGAATAAATAAAAAGTCCCAAACATATTACAAATAATATGTTCCAAAACCATTTTTGCCCCTTACTTTGTTTTTTCTTTTTCTTTACAATTACACCTTTATCTTTCATAATCTTATATCCTTTCATAAGTATAGAAAGCTAATTTTGGATTTTCACTTTCCCCATTAATTTTTTCAGTAACTTTCCAAATCTCTTCATCAATTTTAGGAAAATGACTGTCTGCATCTACTATTTCTTTTTCTTCATATTTTGTAATATACATCTTCGAACAAAAATCAATTAATTGCTTATAAATACTCATTCCTCCACAAACAAAAAACTTTTCATTCGGATTGTTTTTAACAAAATCAATTAAAATTTCTATACTTTTAAATACTGATACCCCATCAAAAGAAAAATCACTCTTTGTCAACACAATATTTTTTCTTTTTGGAAGAGGCTTTATTTTAAAGCCTTCAAAAGTTTTTCTTCCACAAATTATTGAATTTCCACAAGTTTTTTCCTTAAAGAAATTCATATCTTCCTTTAAGAAGTATAATAAATTATTATCTTTCCCTATTGCGTTACTCTTTTCAGTTATTGCAACTATTAAATATAAATTTTCTAATACCATATATTCTTCCTTTTTTATTTTTTTCTTTTTACAATAGTATACCATAATTCCATTATGATAACAAAATTAAAGTAAATTATGGTGAAATAAAATTTTTATTTTAGATTAATCTATTGTAATTCTTATTATATCATATTTCGCCTTAAATTACCTTAAAAAAACTTATCTAAATAAATTTTAGATGAATTTAGAGCAAAGAAGAAACTACAATAACAACCTAAAACTAAATATCACCCAAGCGAAGGAGGTTTCCTAATTACAGGAAATCTTTTTTGTACAAGTCGAAAGGAGGAACTAAATGGCAGAAAATGAGAAAACAGATATTAAAGAAATACAGACAGAAGAACATAAAAGGCCTGATGATATTTTAACAAAGAAGATAAACGGAAAGACCTTTGTAACAGAGATATATTTTGATAAAAAAAGTAAAGAAACATTTCAAGATAAGCTGTTTAAGGTAATACATTCTAAAAAGAATTAATAAACAATAAATAGGTTGACCACTCCTACAATATGAAAAACGAAAAAATAATTGATGCCCGATAAAAAGTGATAGAAAAAATAACTAAAAAGTAGTATAATAAAGTAAAGTATAGTTATACTTAAAAACAAAGTAATTGGAGGAATAGAAAAATGGGTTTATTCGGACTGTTTGGAGGAAAAAAAGAAGTTGAACTAGATAAAGCAAAAAGTGATGGAAACAAGTCGTTGATGAGAGAAATCTTTGATAGGAAAGTAGATAATGGCTCAGAATATAAAATAATCTATGCTTATTCAGAAGATATAGGTGGAGCTAATTTCGCGGTACTTCGTACTGTTTCCTATAAGTACAGAAGTTTTATACTTGGCTATAAAAAAAGCGATTTAAGTTTAGTTTTTCTTGAGGTAAGCCCTGATTTAACTCAGGTTGGTGAAGCACTTCTTTATAGACCACAAGATGTAAAGAAAACTAATTTCACCAAGATGGTAGGTTCCTATTATCTACAATACGGAAACTCATTCAAAAAAGAATTTTTCAACTTTTTTGTTCCTAAGACTATTGACGATATAGTAAATCACGATTGGTATGACGAAGAAACATTCACTTACATTGACCAAAGAGAAGAACACAGTGACTGGGTTGAGTTTTGGAGTAAATTTTGCAACTAAAAGGTAAAGTATAATGAGTATGTTACCAAATTATATTTTGACTTTTATATTTTCAGTGTTTCTCATATATAGCTATATCAATATAAAAGTAAAAAAATCTAAAGTTAGTAACGGATGTCTTTATAAAATAGGCATAGTTGTTGCAGTATTGCTACTTGGAATGTCTATTTACGGTATCCTATTTAATATTCCATTAGGACAAGTGCAATTTTTAATAGAAAATAGCTTCAAATAAAAAATAGATATATGAAACAGTAAATCAAATTCGGTTTACTGTTTTTTCTTTGCTCAAAATTAGAAAGAAAGGAAACGAAAAAATGAAAAACATAGAAGAAAAAAATTTAATGGCAGATGAAGAAATTAAGCATCTCTAAAACAAAGAAGATATTGAGAATGAAAAAAGGTAGTAACGACCTCATTTTAGGTCTATGTACTACCTTTCAATTTAATATAAAATATAATTAATTTTGAAAATGAATTATTTTTCCCTTTGGTTCTATTTCTTTTATGTCTATTAGTTTAAGTTTTACAACTTTTCCACTTTTATAATTATCGATTATTACCTCTCCAACCATTTCATACCATTTTTGTGGCTCAGGATATTTCCCATCTGTAATATACTCAAAACCAATTACGCTGTCATTGTAACAACAACCGGGTCCTTCACGCAAAATTGCATAAATCACTTCTCCTGTATCTTTATCTTCAAATCTACTATTTTGTCCGGATATTCTAACTTTTTTACCAACATATTCATCTTTATTTATATAAATATCATTTACAAGAGCTAAAAAAATTCCGTCAGAAATATTTATTATTCCGTCTTTAGATTCAGCATCTCTTTTTTCGTTCAGTTGTTCTTTTGTAAGTTCATCTTTTTTTTCCGGTTTTACATATTCATCTTTTGAATTGTCTTTATTTTGATGTCTTTCAATTTTATAATCATCAGGATTTTGATTTTTATCTGTTCCAGCATTTTCAGGGTCTTTTTTTACAGCACTTTGTATATCATTTTTATTTTCTTTGTTTTTCACAAATTTAGAATTATTGTTACTATTCTCTTTTGAACAAGAACAAAGTAATAAGCAAGATAAAGCTAAGCTAAATATTTTTTTATTCATGAATAAACCTCCCTACTATACTGGCTAAGATAAATAAAACTAAATTAACCAGCACTACACTTGCACCTGTTGGCGTTGAGTATATATACGATAAAGTTATTCCTATGAATAGTGCTATTGCTGAAATTATAACCGAAGAGATGACAACGACTTTATAGCTTTTGAAAAGCCTCATTGATGTCATCGCAGGGAATATAATCAAGCAAGAGATTAACATACTTCCCATAAATTTCATTCCTATAACTATGGTTACAGAAATCAAAATTGTAACTAAAGTATTATATAGATTTACATTTACACCACTTGCCTTTGCAAAGTCCTCATCAATAGTAATGGTATATATTTTATTATACAATAAAATATAAGAAATTAAAACCACTATTCCAAGCACGAAACTGATATACATATCACTTTTTTTCATAATAAGTATGCTACCGAATAAGTAATTACAAACGTCAACATTAAGTCCCTTAGTTATTGCAGTAAAAGTTACCCCGATTGAAACGGAAACACAGCTTAAAAGAGCAATTGCAGTATCACTACTTATATTATATTTTTCTCCATATTTTAAAAGGATAATTCCTGCAATAATTACTATCGGCATAGAAAATTCCATTGGAGAAATATCAAATGAAAGTGCTATTGAAAGTGCTGCAAATGAAACATTTGAAAGTCCAACACCTATCATTGAATATCTTTTTAAAACTAAAGTTATTCCAAGTAATGCAGAACTTATTGAAATCAAAAGTCCAACGAAAATAGCTTTTACCATAAAGGGATAACTTAACATTTCTGAAATTAAACTAATCAAATTTTATTTCCCCCTTTTCAAAACTTTCCAAAACATTGTCTATGACTTTATTTTCTTTTCCTAAAATCAAAGCCTTGTTAGAATATTTAAAAGCCTCTTCGTCATGACTTATCATAACGACAGTAAGTCCCTCTTTATTCAATTTTTCTAAAACTTCATATAACATTTTTCTAACATTTATATCTAAAGAATTTGTAGGCTCATCTAAAAAAATAATTTTTTCAGAAACACAAAGGCATCTGCAAAGCAAAACTCTTTGTCTTTGTCCAATAGACAATGCACTTATGCTCTTATCTTTAATTTCCCAAAGATTTAATTTTTTTAAGTTTTCCTTAACTATATCCTTATCTTTTGAACTGTAAAAAAATTTTGAATAGACAGCTCTTGAAGATAAAACAAATTCCCATATTGTTGATGGGAATTCTTTTTTTAATAAAACTTCTTGGGACATATATCCACAAACTTTAAAATTTTTCACGATATTTCCTGAAGAAATATTTTTTAAACCTAAAATTCCTTTCAACAAAGTAGATTTTCCAACTCCATTTTTTCCTAAGATGAGGAAGAAATCTCCCTCATCAACGGAAAAACTAAGATTTTCAATTATCTTATTATTCTTGTAAGAAATTTCTAAATTCTCACAAGTTAAAATTTTTTCTTTCATTAATTAAGTCCTTCTTTTAGTGCCTCAACATTTTGTTTCATAAGGTCAATATAAGTTACACCCTTATCAAATTCATCTTTTGTTACAGTATGAATTGAGTGTAAAAGTTTAACTTTAGCACCTGAGTCCTTTGCAACAGTTTGAGCCATTTCTCCTTTACCCATTTCTATATGGTAAACAACCGGAATTTTATTTTCCTTTACATAATCAACCATTTTCTTTATTTGTCCGGCACTTGCAGTTGATTCAACACTACAACCTGAGAATAATGCACGATATTCTAAACCTAAATCGTTGAACAAATATCTGAATGGAAATCTGTCGGCAATAACAACTTTTTTGATTTTTGCATTAGCAACAACATCTTTCAATTCCTTTTTAACTTCTTCTAATTGTTTAATGTATTTTTCTGCATTTTCTTTGTAAAAACTTGCATTTGCAGAATCTTTTTCTATAAGACTATTTGTAATAGATTTTACCATTGAAATGGCATTTGTTGGAGAAGTCCAAAAATGTGGGTCCAACTCAACTTCTTCTCCATTACCATGATGATGGTGATGATGTTCACCGTCTTTATGTTCACCGTCTTTATGTTCATGTTCATGTTCATGTTCGTGATCATGGTCATGCTCGTGATCATGGTCATGCTTTTCTTCATCTTCACATTCTGTACAAGTTTCATGTTCTTCGTGTTTATGAGAATGTTCTTCTCCTTCGTGATGATGTTCATGTTTCATTCCTTCAACAGTTTCTTCTTCAAGTTGTTGAATACCATCTGTAAGTTTTACAACTTTTTTATCTTTCATATCAACACTCTTTGTCAAAGTTTCAACCCATTTATCATGAGAAGTACCACCATAGATAAAAACATCTGCACTTTCAACAGTTTTTATATCTTGTGGAGTTGGACTGAATGAATGAACATCAACTCCCGGCTTTATCATTAATTGTAAATCAATTTTATCCCCTGCAATAGCTCTTGTTATATCATATTCTGGAAAAATTGTCGTTACAACTTTTAATTTATTTTTAGAATTACCTTCTCCTTTTTTATTTTCAGTTTTTGCACTACAACCGGTTAAAAATACTACCCCTGCTAAAGCTAAACCAAAAACTTTTTTTAAAATATTTTTCATATTATTACCCCCTATTTGAAAAAAATTTTGAAATTAGAAAATTTAAAATGTTTCTAATTCCTATATATTGTAACACAAAAATAAAAAATAATCTATACAAATAAGAATAATTTTTATTTACAAATTTACAAATAAAAAACTTATCTTATATAAATTTATAATTCGATTTATATTACAATTTAATTATGGTAATTTTCAATAAAATAAAATATGTATTTTTAACCTTTAAAATATAAAATTTTTGTGATATACTTATTAATAAGTATTTAATACATTTATGGAGGTGTATTGTGAAGAGAAATTTTAATGAGTATAATATTTCTATTTTATCAGATTTTTATGAATATACTATGGCTCAAGGGTATTTCAATGAAAATTTGGACAACAAAATTACATATTTTGATATTTTTTACAGAAGTAATCCTGATAATGCAAGTTATGCAATTTTTTCAGGCTTAGAGCATTTGGTTAAAATTCTTAATTCAATGAAATTTAATGATGAAGATATTGAATATTTTAAATCTTTAAATACTTTTGATGATAAGTTTTTGAATTTTTTAAAGAATTTTAAGTTTGAATGTGATATTTGGTCTGTTCCTGAGGGTAGTGTAATCTTCCCTAAAGAACAGATAATGACTGTTAGAGGTCCTGCAGTTCAAGCTCAATTAATTGAAACTATTGCTTTATTAATCATCAATCACGAAAGTCTAATCGCAACAAAATCAAATAGAATAAAGAGAGCCGCAAAAGGACGAGCTGTTATGGAATTCGGAGCAAGACGTGCTCATGGAATTGACGCTGCAGTTTATGGAGCAAAAGCTTCATACATTGCAGGTCTTTGTGGAACTTCAAATGTTTTAACGGGAAAATTATTTGACATTCCTGTTCTTGGTACTATGGCCCACGCTTGGGTACAAATGTTTGATACCGAACTTGATGCTTTTAAAGCATTTGCAAAGTCTTTTCCTAACAACTGTGTTATACTTGTTGATACATATAACACTTTAAAATCAGGTATTCCAAATGCAATAAAAACTTTTGATGAAGTTTTAAAGCCAATGGGAATTAGACCGAAAGGAATTAGACTTGATAGTGGCGACTTGGCTTATCTTTCAAAACAAGCAAGAAAAATGTTAGATGATGCAGGCTATGAAGATGCACAAATAGTCGTTTCAAATTCTCTTGATGAATATACAATTAGAGATTTGTTACATCAAGACGCAAAGATTGATTCATTCGGTATCGGAGAAAGACTTATAACTTCAAAGACTCACCCGGTTTTTGGTGGTGTTTATAAATTAGTTGCAGTTGAAGAAGACGGAAAAATTATTCCTAAGATAAAAGTTTCAGAAAATGTTGATAAGATTACAACACCGGGCTTTAAAAATCTATACAGAATTTACGATAGAAAAACAAATAAAGCTGAAGCTGATTTAATTACATTGTTTGACGAAAAAATTGATGAAACAAAACCTATTTCAATTTTCCACCCAATCTATACTTGGAAAACTACAACTTACGAAGATTATATTTTAAGACCTATGTTAAAACAAATTTTTAATAAAGGAAAATTAATTTACGATTTACCCGATATTGAAGAAGTTAAAAAATATTGTGAAAGTGAAGTTGAAAGCCTTTGGGAAGAATTTAAAAGATTTGACAATCCACATATCTACAAAGTTGACCTTTCTAAAGATTTGTGGGAATTAAAAAATGATTTATTAAAACAAACAATTGAAATGTCAAAGAAAAATTAGAACCTTTTGGTTCTATTTTTTTAGCATAAAAAATTATTGACAATTTTATCAAATTTTGTTACCATACTGTATATTATAATAATACTAAACACTAATTAGTATAAATTTAGGAGGAGCTACTTTGGATAAAAAAGAAAATGTCTTTATAATCGGTCATAGAAATCCGGATACCGACTCAATCTGTTCTGCAATTTCTTATGCATATTTAAAGAATAAAATAGGAAATTCAAACTACATACCAATGAGAGCCGGAGAAATCAATGAAGAAACAAGTTTTGTATTAAAACATTTTAATTGTAAAGTTCCGGACCTAATCACTGATGTTGGAACGCAAGTCAAGGACTTGGAGATTTCTTCTGTAGATGGAATATCAGAAAATATTTCATTAAAAAAAGCATGGAATATTATGGAAGATAAGTTCAAAGCAACTCTTGTTGTTACAGATAAAGATAACAAATTGGACGGAATAATTACACTTGAGGACATTGCAACTTCATATATGAATATTTACGAATCAAATACACTTGCTACTGCAAGAACACCTTATGAAAATGTAATCGAAACAATCAACGGAACTTTGATAACCGGCGATGTAAATCAAATTATAGAAAAAGGAAAAGTTTTTATTGCAACTGCAAACTCTGACCTTATGGAAGAATATATAGAAAAATATGATGTTGTAATAACGGGAAATAGATATGAATCACAACTTTGTGCCATTGAAATGGGTGCGTCTTGTATAATCATCTGCGAGGGTGCAAAAGTTTCAAAAACTATCACAAATCTTGCAAAAGATAGAAATTGTTTGATTATAACAACAAATTTTGACACTTTTACTGTTGCACGTTTGATCCATCAAAGTATTCCTGTTAGTTTTTTCAAGCAAAAAAAGAATTTAATAACTTTTAAACTAGACGACTTTACAAACAACATAAAAGACATAATTACTAAAAACAGACGCCGGGATTTCCCTATTTTAAAAGATGACGGAACATATATCGGTATGATTTCAAGAAGAAATTTAATCTCCCCAAAGAGAAAAAAGGTTATAATTGTAGATCATAACGAGGTTTCTCAAGCGGTTAAAAATATCGAAGAGGCTGAAATTTTAGAAATTATTGACCACCATAGAATTGGAACCTTAGAAACAGTGGCGCCAGCTTATTTCAGAAACCAACCCGTTGGTTGTACTTCAACTATAATCTACCAAATGTTTGTAGAAAACAATGTAGAAATTCCAAGAGAAATAGCAGGTTTAATGTGTTCGGCAATAATTTCCGATACACTTCTTTTCCGTTCTCCAACTTGTACAGCACTTGATGAGCAAACGGCTAAAAAACTTGCAGAAATTTCTAAAATAAATCTTGAAGAATATGCTTTTAATATGTTTAGAGCCGGTAGCGACCTCGCTCAAAAAAGTGCTGAAGAAATTTCAAAACAAGACTTTAAGAAATTTACGATTCAAGATGTGTCATTTGGAGTTGGACAAATAAATTCAATGGACTATGATGAAGAAAAAGTTATTTCTGAAAAATTAAGTGAATATCTTCAAAAATTTAGAAAAGAACAAAATTTAGATATGATATTCTTTATGATTACAAATATTTTAGATAGAAATACAAGATTAATCTACTTCGGAAAAGATAGCAAGGAATTAGTTGAAAAATCATTTAATGTAGAGGCAGGAGAAAGCTCTTGCATATTAAAAAATGTAGTTTCAAGAAAAAAACAATTAATCCCTCAATTTGCAATAACATTACAAGGAGAATAATATTACGACATAAAAACAGCGACTGTGAAAGTCGCTATTTTTTTACATTTTTTTATAATCTTTTTAATAATCTTTTAAATAGTTTCACATCTATTAGATAAGAAATTACTGTTGCTATTGAAATTATAACAACATTTGCTAAAACCACATAAGGTACTTCGTAATTCCATTGGGAAAGTTTAACTGTTAAAAATATTATTAAGGCATATAGTCCATAATTTATTAAGATTGAAATAAATACATTTATTCCACCAGCACCACCATTTAACGCCTCTTTTGGTGTTTTCCAATCAAAATATGGATTTATCAATCCTAAAATCATATTCAAACTTCCACTTGTGAATAATGTTAAAGCCATTCCAAGTAAAACTGCTATATAGCAAAGAGGATTAAAAACATAAATCAACATAGAAAGCACCACAATAACAAAAACTGTTATAAAATGTAATGCTTGACAAGCAAATATTCTTGGAAGTATATGTGTATTAACATTTATCGGTGCACTTGCCAATATCCAAAAAGATTTTCCCTCTCTTGAAACAGAGCTTGTCGTAAGTGAAGAAAGTCCACAGAAAAGTCCAAATATAGCACCAACTCCAAATGCAGCAGAAACCATATATCCAATAGATACATTAGCTAAAAATAGATTCAAAGCCATATTTATTTGCTCTTTCTCTGAAATTCCATAAAATACTCCAATACAAGCTCCAACAACTAACATTATATCTATTATAACTATTTGCATAAAATATGTTGGTGTTGTTATTATTTCGTAAAATTCTTTTTTGAATAATACCATAAATTTATATTGTCTTCCTTGTGAAACTCCTTGTTTCTTTCTCTTTTCGATAACTGCTTTACTTTCTTTTGAAACCACATTTACACTTCTTAAAATTTCAAGATAGTTTCTTTGTGCAAAAAATTTCAAAACAAATGAAAGTGCCAAACAGATAACTAAACCAATTCCTAAGTTTGTAATTGACGTAACTATATCATTTGAAAGAATTATTTTTTTTATCCACATTACAAAGAAGAACACTTTAGATAATTTACCTTCAACATCTTTAAGCACTTCTGTAACTGTAAGTCCCAAAGATGGATTTGATGCAGTTTGTGTAAATACCATATAAGCCCCAAATAAACCAAGTGCAAATACTCCATAGATTAATTTCAAAAATCTATTGAATATTTTACTTGTTCTTACCAATTTACCAAAAATAATTATTATAACACCTGTTAAAAGAATCGCTTGTAGATTAAGTAAAAACAATCCTAAGAATGTAAAGATATAAAACTCAATACTCTTGCCAAGTGTATAACCTGTTATACCAAATGCAATTATAAAAATCAAAAAGAATGATATGAAAAATGTAATTGCTAAAGAGTATATTCTTGATAAAAATATATCGCTACCTGAAACCGGTAAAGACAATAATATTTCAGTTTCATTATTCTTTTCAATAAAAACAAATGCCGTTGCCAAAGACAAAAATACAGTTACAACAAATATTCCAACAGAAAAAGTTGTTAAGTATGCACTACCTACATCTGTCTTTAAATATCCGGCAAAAAATTTACCAAGTTTAGGAGCTCCCCAAACAAATAAGCCCAATATAAACAATACAGACATTATTCCTTGAAAACCAGCTGACTTTTTACCTTTAAGTTTCAAATTTTGCTTTATAGATAAAATTGCAAAAAAATCTATGGAAACAAAATATTTAATTAAAGTCCATAATTTAGATTTATTCATTATCTGTCAACTCCAAGAAGATTTTTTCTAAATCTTCATTTGAATTTTCTTCAGTCTTAAGTTCAGATAATTTACCACAAAATGCAATTTTTCCTTTATTTATTATGACTAATTTATCACAAATCTTTTCTGCAACTTCCATAACATGAGTTGAAAAAATTACAGTATTTCCACTATCAGCAAATTCTCTCAAGATAGTTTTTAAGTTAAAAGAAGTTTTTACATCAAGACCAACCATAGGCTCGTCAAGAATTAAAACCTTAGGAGAAGTAATTAATGCACCGATTAAAACTAATTTTTGACGCATACCATGTGAATAACTTTCTATTGTACTGTAAATAGCATCTCCAAGTTCTAATTTTTTATTGTACTCTTCAATTTTTTCTTTTCTAACCTTTTCATCTATACCATAAATATCAGCAATAAAATTCAAATATTTTATCCCTGTCATTTTTGTATAAATATCTGGATTGTCAGGAACATAACTAATCATTTCCTTAACTTTTATAGAATTTTCAAGAGTATCAACTCCGTTAACTGTAATTTTACCTTCAGTTTGTTCTAAAATTCCAACTAACATTTTTAAACTTGTACTCTTTCCTGCCCCATTTGGACCTAGAAATCCAAAAATTTCTCCCTCGTCAATCTTGAAACTAACATTATCAACAGCCTTAACACCTTTAGAAAAAACTTTTGATACATTTTTGAATTCAATCATTCAAAATCCCTCCTTTTTCAATTTGAACAATTTTTTCATTTGAGTTAATTGTTTAAAACTAAATCAAGCAAAAAAATCGTTCATATATATTTTACATAATTACAAATAAAAAAGCAACTATTAATCAAATAGTTGTTTAAATTTTTTTCGTTTTACTGTAATCCTTTAATAAATTTTAAGTCATTTAAATTCTTTTTAAATATTCCTCTGTAAGGTTGTTCAAAGTAAATATATTCTTTTTCTGTATATTTTTTAGTTTTATAAATATATAATTTTGACGGATTATCTTTAGAAACTTTGTGGTAAAATTCAACTTTAAAATACATATCCACATTTACAGGCTCATCTTGAATGGATTCATCTTTAGTTTTTGTTGCTCCTGAAATTTCATCTACAAAATTTTTTATTTCTTCTTGATTTTCGATTTTCAAAATTTCTTTTTTATCTATTTTGTTCATAACTCTTACAACTTTAATATAATCTAAATCAGCCGGTTTTGGAAGTACAATCTTATCTCTTCCACAAGCTGAAAGTAAAGTCAAACAAAATAGAAGAACTAAATATTTTTTAAAATTTTTCATAAAAATCTCCTAAAACTTATTTCTTTCTTGAATTTCCTGTTTTGTAATCTATTTCTATATTTGGTTGAACGTTAAAACAATATACATTAAACTTAACAGCTTTTCCATTATCTTCAATAGAAATTGCCTCCATTTGAACACCTCTTGCAACAAGTTCATTTCCAACAAAAATAGGTGTTACTCTGTATCTTACATGATGATTTGTTTCTTTAACATAATCTGCAATCATATTTTCAAAAGGTAACATTCCTTTCGTATTCAAGTATCTTGTTCCGGTTATAAGATTTCTTTTGTTTGCATTTTCTCCTGCAAGTTGAAAACCAATCAAATGGCAACGGTTATACAAACTTTTCCCGTCAATTCCGTTGTATTTTATAGATTTCCAACCACTAGGCTTAACTGAAGAGATATTTTCTCTTTTTGAAGTTGGCATCAAATCTTTGCCAATGATAGAATCAGCAACTCCACATCTTTTTAAGCTGTCAAGCTCTGAATATTTTTCAAAAGACTTTGTAACAAGTTCACTTTTTTCAAAATTCGGCTCGTTGTTATTTATAACTACATACGGTTTTCCTTTATATTCAGGTAAATTATTTATATCAAGCCCAACTATATTAGTTACTTTGCTTTCCTTAATTTCTTTTTTTATGTAATTACGATAGACAAATGTTCCTAATATTATAACAACAAAAATGGCCATTCTAAATAATAAATTTTTGTCTTTTCTACTCATTATTGTTCTCCCTTTTAAATATCTTTCTAGTTATCTTTTCGTGGCTTTTCCCTTCAAACTCAAAACTTTCCTTTTCTTTCCAATTTGGCTTTAAAAATTCTTCAAAAGTTTCATCAAAAGGATAATCTCTATTCCAAAAATAACAAATTATCTCATCAACAAAAGGTAAAAATCTTTCTAATTCTTCTCCTTCATACAAAAAAACAGAATCTTCTAAAATTTCAGTTTTTTCAGAAATAATTTCAAAGTTAAATTCAAAGTCTTGATATAAGTCAAAACTATTTTCTGTTAAGAAAAATTTTGAATTTCCAATCAATTCAAAAAGATTTTTTCTTTGCAATTCATCTTGACTTTGTCTTTTACCAAAAAAACTAATTCCATTATTCTTATCCAAACAAACAACTAATTTCATTTACTTTTCTTTTCACTCCTCAAATTTTTGAAAAAATCTTGTAAAATATCCAAACATTCCTTTTCCAAAACTCCTGTTTCAACTATCGACCTGTGATTAAGTTCCTGTCTATCCAATACATTTTCAATTGAGCCACAAAAGCCACGCTTAATATCCATTGCCCCGATGACAACTCTCTTTATCCGGCTATTTACAATCGCACCAGCACACATACAACAAGGCTCAAGAGTTACAAAAAGCTCCGTATCTTCAAGCCTGAAATCTCCAAGTTTTTGTCCAGCTTTGTTAATCGCAACAATCTCTGCGTGATAAACTCCACTTTTTTTACTTAAAACCTGATTATGTCCTCTTGCAATTACTTTATCATCTTTAACAACTACACAACCGACCGGTACTTCTCCCTTATCATAAGCCTTCTTTGCCTCTTTTAAAGCAAGGCTCATAAAATACTTATCTCTATTCATAAAACTTATCCAAATCAAAAATCACAAAATTTTCCAATTTATCTAAATTATCTATAATTGGATTACCCGCTTTTTTTAATACTGCAAAAATACGATTTTTTTCAAAAAGAGAAAGCAATTTTTTTGAATATTCTCTTAAGTGTAATTCCTTATTTCCAATTTCATCAAAAATTAAAATATCATTATCTTTAAAACCTTCCATAAACTCAAAACTTTTTTTCAAAAAAACATCATCAAAAAATTCCATTTCGTTTTTTCTTTCTCCGATTACAAATCTTTCATCAGTTCCATATCTAAAAAGCTCAATTCTAAATAAATCAGTTATAACAAGTTCGGTCATAATTCCATCAATTTTTGAATCCTTGTAATATTTTTCTATAAAAGCTTTTAAAAGTGTAGTTTTCCCAACTTTTATATTTCCTGTAATAAAAATATGATTTTTTCCGTTATCTACTTTTCTTAAACTTTCAACTAAAAAATCTAAATCTTTAAAATTCGTCATACAAAATCTCCATTAAGTAAAGACCATTAGGGCTTAAAGTAACTCCCGCCTTTGTTCTGTCCTCACTTTTTAAAATATTTTTAAGTTCATTTTCACAAATCATACCTCTTCCGATATCTACAAGAGTTCCAACCATTATTCTAACTTGATTTCTGATAAAACTTTGACCCTTAATCAAAAAAATTACATCATTATTTTCTTTGTAGATTTCAAAAGACTTAATCTCCCTAACAGGATTGGTATTGTCCGTTCTAGGCCCCATAAAAGATTTAAAACTCTTTCTTCCGATAAAATTTTCCTTTGCTCTTTGCATCTTTTCAATATCTAATGGATAAGGAAAATTCGCCTTGTAATTATAATAAATCGGGTCCATAACTTCGTCTAAATTTAAAATGTATTTATAAGTTTTCATCTTTGCATCAAATCTTGCATGAAAATCTTTTGAAACCTCTTTAGAATCCAAAACTCTAACACCAACAGGCAAAAAGTGATTCAAAGCAGTTTTAAAATTTAAAACTCCAACACTACTTTCAGTATGAAAATTTATAATATGCCTTAAAGAATGAACACCCCTGTCCGTTCTTCCGGCAGAAATAATATTTATATCTTCTCCGGTAATTTTTTTCAAAGCCTTTTCAATTTCTCCTTGAACAGTTACAACATCATCTTGCTTTTGAAAACCAAAAAACAAACTACCATCATAACTTAAAGTGAGCATAATATTTCTCATAGTTCTCTCCATTCATTTAAAATTCGTAATGATTCCACATACTTACAATAATTACAGCTTTACTTTCTTCTTCAACTTTGTAAACCAGTCTATGTTGTCTATTTATTCTTCTGGAATACATTCCTTTGTAGTTTCCAACAAATTTTTCATAAGTCGGCGGGGTTTGAAATGGATTTTTTGAAATCAATTTTAAAAGATTATCCACATTTTTCTTTAAGTTTGGCAAAAACTTTATTAATTCAATATCTTTCTTTACCTTTTTACTTATAAGTATCCTATATTCCATAACTATTCCCAAGAAAATTCTTCACAATCTTCCGCTTTCAAATCTATCGCATAATCTAATTTTTCTTTACTTTCAGGATTAGAAATTAAATATAAAGTTTCAATCAAACCTCTATACTCTTCTTCATTTATTAAAATCGCATTTCCATTTTTTGTACTTATATTTAAAATATCATTATACTCAACAGCACTTTCAACATAAGAAAATAAATTTTTTCTAAAATTTGTTATAGTCGTATTAATCATAAAACCATCTCCTTATGTACATTATACTGCACATATATATTATTGTCAACATTAAAAATATTTGATTTTTCATAACAATTATGATAAAATAAATTGATAAGGAGGCAGATATGAAAGAAAATTATCAACTATTGTTGGACAATATAATAAAAGAAAACGAAAAAAAAGAATATGCTCCAACACTTCTACTACATTCTTGTTGTGGACCTTGTAGTAGCTATTGCCTTGAATATTTGTCTAACTATTTTAGAATTACAATTTTTTATTACAATCCGAATATTTATCCAAAGGAAGAATATTTTTTCAGAGTTGAAGAGCAAAGAAAACTTATCGAAAAAATAAAAGGAAAATATCCAATAAATATGGTCGTTGGAAAATATGATGTAGATAGATTTTACAGAACAGTTAAGGGAATGGAAAAGATGAGAGAAGGCTCAATCCGTTGCCATAATTGTTATGAATTAAGACTTAGAGAGGCTGGAATTTTAGCAAAAGCAGAAAATTTTGACTACTTCACGACAACACTTACTATAAGTCCACATAAAAATTCACAAATTTTAAACGAAATCGGACAAAAAGTTGCTGAAGAAATCGGAGTAAAGCACCTTCCATCTGATTTTAAAAAAAGAAATGGATATAAAAGAAGTGTAGAACTTTCATTAATGTTTGGAATGTATCGACAAGATTATTGTGGTTGCATCTTTTCAAAAATGGAAAGAGAAGAATTTAAAAAATTAAAAGAAAGCTCATAAGCTTTCTTTAGTATGT